>Ga0114951_10000394_pt1 | contig 61953 bp, 54 predicted proteins | sample AM7aDNAmetaG_FD_88677 | JGI IMG/M metagenome (GOLD analysis project Ga0114951, IMG submission 88677) | Freshwater microbial communities from Finland to study Microbial Dark Matter (Phase II) - AM7a DNA metaG | ecosystem: Environmental > Aquatic > Freshwater > Lake | place: Finland: Lake Alinen...
CATTATAGATATCGGATGTGGACCAGGAAATAGTACCCAAATTCTCGTTAAAAGATGGCCTAAAAGCGAGATTGCGGGATTAGATAATTCACCAAATATGATAGAAAAAGCCGGAAAGGATTTTCCGAAGCAAGAGTGGATGCTTGCCAACGCCGCCAATATTAATATTTCCAGAAAATATGATATTGTATTTTCCAATGCCACAATTCAATGGATACCTGATCATGAAAAACTTTTATCAAGATTATTTTCTATAGTTAATACCGGCGGTGCTCTTGCAATACAAATTCCCATGTTTAGAGACCTGGCAATCTGGAAAGCTATTGAGTTTGTTTCATTGGGTTCAAAATGGAAATCTTCTTTATCAAGTTGCGGATCGGTCTTTACATATCATTCGTCCGGATATTATTATGACTTATTGGCCCTTGTTTCTCAAAAAATAGAGATGTGGGAAACAACTTATATGCATATAATGGATTCGCATGAAGCTATTTTTGAATGGTCAAAAAGCACGGCATTAAGACCTTATTTTGACGAACTCAAAGATGAGAATGCTCGTAATGATTTTAAAAATGATATTATTGCGAGACTAAAGATCGAATATCCAATCCAAAAGTCCGGTAAAGTAATTTTCCCTTTTAAAAGATTATTCTTTATTGCGTATAAATGAATAGTTTAGTGAAATTATTGTTCTAGGTTTTTTTTTCATTAAAATTTTTTTAGAACCTTTTGCCCATGTTTTACTCTTAAAATCTTGAATTTAAAGTCATCTTTTACGGTAGGGCTATTTTGATGGGAGTATACATCAGGGAGCCAATAAATTCCAAACCGTAGGTTGCATGAGGCTATTTGCTGGTGTTTATTGTTTCAATAAAGTTAATAGTATCGAATCACAGTAAATAGTTTGGAAATCAGAGACATTATTAAAACTCTTAAAGGGAGAACCAATTGAAGGAATACAATTCGGAAATATCAGCATTTTTGGAGAACAAGGAAGTTGGTCTTTATGGTTTTGCCGATCTGAGTAATATTCCATCAGAGCAAAGGTATGATTTGCCGCGTTCCATATCTTTCGCATTTCCGGTTAGAAAAGAAATAGTAAGGCAAATAGTAGAAGGTCCTACCTTGGAGTACTATTCTGAATATGCGAGATTAAATGAGTTATTGCTTAAAATCGGCAAAGAAATAGAAGAATATATCAGATCCAAAGGTTTTAAGGCGACTGCACTTGAAGCAACAGTCAGAAAATTAGATTCGAAAACCCTTGCGGTTATGCTGCCGCATAAAACTTCTGCTACACTTGCCGGACTTGGTTGGATAGGCAAATCAGATCTGCTTGTTACCGGTAAATTTGGCTCCGCGATGAGGTTAAGCACAGTACTGACTGATCTACCACTTACAACGGGTAAGGCTATAGAAGAATCAAAATGTGGAGACTGTAATATTTGTGTTGCAAAATGTCCGGCTAAAGCCATTAATGGAGTTAATTGGAAATGCGGTATGAAAAGAGAAGAGATTTACAATGCTTATTCCTGCAGAAATAAAGCAGGTGAACTAAGCAAAGCAGCCGGCATTAAGCATACAATATGCGGTATCTGCATAGCCAATTGTCCTTATACTATTAAATATTTAGAAAATTAAATATGATAGTGAAAAAATGGTATACCAAATGCAAGTTATTTTTATACACCAACCTGTTGTGAAAACTGTCAGGATTGTGGAGACATACAAATCAAAGTCTGCCAAAATATTTAAAAGGATGAGGAATTAAATATGAAACCATTGTATAGCTTGACATGTGTGGAGGCTGCTTCGGGTATAGCTTCCGGCAACATAACCAGTGAGGCGCTGGTTGAATCCTGTCTCGAACGGATATTTTCCCGGGAGAGCCAAATCAAAGCATGGGAGTATCTTGATCCTGAAAAGGCCCTAAAAGAAGCGCGTATTCTTGACAGAAGCCCTAGGAAGGGACTTTTGCACGGTGTACCTGTCGGCATTAAGGATATAATAGATACCTGTGATATGCCTACAAGCTACGGATCTAAGATCTATGCCGGTTACCGGTCAAAATGGGATGCCGCATGTGTGGCCATGTTACGCGAAGCCGGCGCTGTAATTTTAGGTAAGACGGTAACTACGGAGTTAGCGCTATTCACTCCCGGTAAAACTGTCAATCCTCACAATCCTGCTCATACACCGGGAGGTTCCTCCAGCGGTTCGGCGGCGGCTGTTGCCGATATGATGGTGCCGATTGCGCTTGGCACGCAGACAGCCGGCTCGACAATTCGTCCGGCATCTTATTGCGGGGTTTTAGGTTATAAGCCAACCTATGGTCAGTTTCCGGTTGCCGGTATTAAAATATTTTCTCAAACTCTTGATACCTTAGGTATTTTTTCGCGCAGTATAGAAGATTTAGCGTTATTGCGTGCTGTTTTTGTAGGAAGCCCGGCTAGCCTCAAAGAATTGGAAAATGCTCCCAGTATTGGTTTTTGCCGGACTCCGCAATGGCCGTATGCTACTTCTGCGACATCTGAGGCCCTGGAAAATACCTGCAAACAAATGGAAAAAGCCGGGGCGAAAGTATCTGAATTTGAACTTCCCGGAATTTTTACTGATTTAGCGGCAGCGCAGGAAATAATTCAACTATTTGAAGGGAGACGCTGTTATTCTTATGAGTTGACACAGCATCGCGACCAGCTTAGCAAGAAATTTTTAGAGATTTTTCTTCCTGAAAAGGAAAAAACATACAATGAATATATAAAAGCTCTTGACCTGGCTGCAAAGTGCAGGGCTCAACTGGATGCTTTATTTAAGTCCTATGATATTCTTTTAGTGCCAAGTACTCCCGGAGAAGCCCCCTACGGCTTGGAATCAACAGGTAATCCTATCTTTAGCCGGATGTGGACACTGCTTCATACACCTTGTATAACCCTGCCGGGTTATTCCGGGCCCAACGGTCTTCCCGTAGGAGTGCAGGTAATCGGGGCCACGGGTAAGGATGATAAGCTGCTTTCAGCCGCGGCATGGATACAACGGCGCCGGAAATAGACTTAGGTGGTTCTCAAAAGTTAAATTTTGAATTGTGACACCTTACCTGCAACCTTGAGGGAGGAATGAAAGTGTTCGCGAAAAATAAAAATATTTATTTACCTGAGGCGGTGAAGGCTTCTAACCGGAGAATAATTTTTAAAATACTTAATTGTTCTTTCCGCGAATTTCCACCCTTCTTATCTTTCCGCTTATGGTTTTAGGCAGTTCGGCCACAAATTCAACTATGCGAGGGTATTTGTAGGGAGCGGTAACTTTTTTGACATGTTCCTGTAATTCTTTTACAAGAGTATCGCTTGCGTGATATTTTTTTGCCAATACTACGGTTGCTTTAACGATTTGGCCCCGGGTCGGGTCGGGGACTGCCGTAATGGCGCATTCAAGCACTGCCGGATGTTCAAGCAGGGCGCTTTCCACCTCGAAGGGGCCGATGCGGTAGCCCGAACTTTTAAAGCAATCATCGGCGCGGCCTACAAACCAGAAATAACCATCTTCGTCCCGGTAAGCGATGTCACCGGTGAAATACAAATTATCATGCCAGACCTTTTTAGTCAATTCCGCATCACGGTAATATCCCCTGAACATCCCGGCCGGCTTTTCTTTATCAAGGTGGATTACAACCTGTCCTTCTTCTCCTGCCTCGCAGGATTTTCCGTTCTCGTCAATAATATCAACATTATAGCAGGGCATAGGTTTGCCCATGGAACCCGGTTTTGGTTTTATCCAGCGGCAGTTCGCAACCAGGACCACGGTCTCGGTCTGGCCGTACCCTTCCATAAGTTTATGGCCGGTCATTTTGAGAAACTGGTTGTATATCTCGGCGTTTAGCGGCTCCCCGGCAGTAAAACAATATTTAAGTTTTGAAAAATCATAACCGGAAAGGTCTTCTTTTATTAAATAACGGTAAATAGTGGGCGGAGCGCAGAAAGTGGTGACTCCATGACGCGTCATAACTTCAATAAGGTTTTTTGGAACGAATTTTTCGTAATCGTAAACAAAAACTGCAGAGCCTATTATCCAATGCCCGTAGATCTTGCCCCAGGCAGCTTTTGCCCAGCCGGTATCGGCTACGGTCAGGTGCAGTCCGTTATCCTCTCCGTTCAACCAGTATTTCGCGGTCAGGATGTGGCCGAGAGGATAAGTAAAATCATGATAGACCATCTTGGGCATCCCGGTAGTACCCGAGGTAAAATACAGGAGGAAAATATCCTCATTCTTTGTAGTCTGATTGCCGGTTGGCCGGTCAAATTTCTCTGAAGCCTTCTCGATTGCTTCGGTAAAACCGTTCCAGCCCGGGAAATTTTCCCGGACTACTAACTTATGTTTCAGGGTGGGCGAATCTTTCTCCGCTTTATCAACATTCTCAATGACTTTTTTATCGGGGCAGCAGATTATCATCTTGATACTGGCTGCGTTACTCCGGTACGCAATATCTTTGGGGGTCAGCAGATGAGTTGCCGGGATACAGATGGCGCCTAATTTATGAAGAGCAATGCAGGCAAACCAGAACTCGTAATGCCGCTTCAAGATAAGCATGACGGCATCGCCTTTTTTTATTCCCAGGGACTTTAAATAATTTGCTGTTTTGTCGCTATAGCGTTTAAGTTCGTGAAAGGTAAATATTGCTTCCTTGCTGTTTTCATCGCACCAGACAAGCGCGGTCTTTTTTGGAGTCAGCCGGGCATGTTCATCCACTATATCATAGGCAAAATTAAAAGAAGGGGGCAGGTTGATCTTGAAGTTATTCTTAAAATCTTCATAGGAGGTAAATTCTGTTTTTTCGACATATTTATTTAATAACATTATTCCTCCTTGTATTTAAATTATTACTGCAAGGAATTTTGCCGACGCACCGTTCAAAGCCACCATGGCATGCTTGCTCGCTGAATCGAAGAATAAAGAATCCCCGCGGTTCAAAGTTATTTCATGTCCGTCAAGCAGGACATTAAGAGTTCCTTCCAGCACATAGGTAAATTCCTGTCCCGGGTGGCTGTTTAAATGAACTTTTTGTTTGTCGGGCCCTTGATCAGCATTTACCAGAAATATCTCTGCTTTTTTATGGATAAAGTTGTAAGCAAGGTCCTGATAGGAATAAATCTTACTGCGATCTACGGTGGGCCCTTTACCTGCACGCACAAGGGAGTACAGGCGCATTCTTGGTTCTTCTCCTGTCAGAAGCGCTGTCAACTCGACCTTGTATTTTTGAGCTACTTCGTAAAGAAAGCTCACCGGGATATCGGTCTTGCCGCTTTCATATTTTTTATACCCGGCTACCGGTATCTTGAGGCCGGAAGCAACCGCTTCAGGTGTAAGTCCTGCTATCTCCCGCAGGTCTTTGATACGCATAGCTATTTGCTTTAACTCTTTGGACATATAACCTCCGCTTTATAACGGCATGTTCTGTATTTTACAGTAAAAATATTAATAAGGGAAGTTAGTTTTAATATGTTCTTAAATTGAATAAATAAGAAAAATCCCGGTCTGTCCGGCCTGGGATTACCTGTTTACATTAAAAAGCAAGTCCGGATAATCTGCGGTTTTTTATTGAACAACAACTTTTTTGTCTTTATAATGTAAAATATGAATAAAGCATTATCTGAACAATTGCAGGACCGCTTGAATAACTGGCAAAATCTAAACCTTTCTATAGGAACTAATGTAACCATAGAAGATACTAAAATTGGAGTTATTAATCTGGCCAGCGGGCACTCTGATATTAAGAAAGAAAAAAAGATGCCCGTTAACAGCAAAATGTATATTTATAGCATTACCAAAACATTTACTGCAATTCGGATTCTTCAGCTCGTTGAGCAGTCTGCAGTTAATTTAGATGAGCGGATAAGCAAATATATTCCTGCTTTACCTTTTCCCAAAGAGGTCACAATAAGAAGGCTATTGAATCATACTGCGGGGATTCCAAATTATACGGAAGTTAAAGATTATTTAAGTTCTGTGAAAGAAAAGCCGGCAGAGCCGTGGTCTGATGAATATGTTATATCAAGGTTCTGCTCCGGCAAATTAGATTTTGCGCCGGGGACAGATTGGAACTATTCTAATACCGGCTATCTGCTATTAAAGATGCTCATAGAGCAAATAACTTCCGATAGTTATTCTAATAATATAAATAATGGCATCATAATGCCCCTGAAACTTAAAAATACATATGTCGTAGAACAGTTTCGCAGGGCGGCTCTGCTTCCGGGCTTTTGCGAATACCTGAATGCTGAAAACAGAATTGAAGACATTTCTAATATTTATAACCCGCTATGGTGTAAAACCGGTGTTTTGGTCTCTACCACAAATGAAATCAGCAATTTGTATCAAAATTTGTTTTCGGGGACTCTATTAAAGCCTTCCTCTCTTTCAAAAATGTTGAATTGTGTTTTTGTAAAAAAAGAGGAAACGGAAGGTTTTTTCAAAAAACCGGGATATGGTTTGGGGTTAATGATTGACCCTGAATGGGGTTTTGGAGGCCTATTCGGCCATGGCGGGGATGGTCCCGGTTATAATACCTGGGCAATGTATTTGCCGGAGCCAAAAGGTCGAAAGCTCAGCATAGTAATTTTCTGTAATAGAAATATTAAGAGACACCCTTTCGATCTGGCCACGAACCTTTTTGATTCAATAACCAATTATTAAAGTAGTTTTATCATTTTATACTTGCGGCGTTTTCAATCGGGGCGCAGGCATAAAGAACTTAACCGATAGGATTTAGGAGATTATTTATTTTACAAGAAATATGAAGTTTGTTATAATTTACTATATACTTGAGGGTATGGAGGAATATATATGAACGGGCCGTCTCCGCACGAAATACATCCCATGCAAGGTTTTCCCAGAGTTTGTTTTATTAAAAACACCGTCAAGAATCCTAATATAATCATAGGAGACTATACTTATTATGATGACCCTGCAAACTCAGAAGACTTTGAAAGAAATGTTCTTTATCATTACCCTTTTCTCGGAGACAAACTGATAATAGGCAAGTTCTGCGCGCTTGCGACCGGCGTGAAGTTTATCATGAACGGCGCATTTCATAAAATGAGCGGGATTTCAGCCTATCCTTTCTCTATCTTTGGCAACGGCTGGGAAAAAATTATACCCAAAAAAGGCGAACTGCCCTATAAAGGTGATACGGTTGTCGGCAATGATGTTTGGATAGGTTATGAAGCCCTGATAATGGCCGGAGTAAAAATCGGCGATGGGGCGATAATCGGCGCAAAAGCGCTGGTAACAAAAGATGTTCCGCCTTATGCCGTAGCCGGCGGGAATCCTGCTAAAGTCATAAAAATGAGATTTAAAGAGAAGGAAGTTGAAAGGCTTCTTAAGCTAAAATGGTGGGACTGGAAAGTAGAAAAAATATCAGAGAATCTGAAAATAATAACTTCCGGAGATATAAAAGCGCTGGAAGCAATAAAGTAACGCTACCCTGTCAGCCTATCCGTTCTTTTTGATTGAAAAACACCATCCGGGATTCTATAATCAACCATAATGAAAAAACAAAAATATCCTATTTTAGAATATGATAATTCAAAGACCGCCCTCATTAATCCGGATTCTTTCTATAAAAAAGGAGAACTTCCGCAGTATTGTGTTATTTGTTTTTTTAAAGATGTTTTAACGAAATTAAGACGAACGGGAGAAGCGAAATATACCGGGTACTTATCAAGCGAAATGGGCAAGCAGCCAATCCTGAAAATGGTGAAGAACGGTAAAAGTTTTGTGGTTTTCCAGTCGGCAGTCGGAGCCCCTTTAGCAGCAGGTTTTCTTGAGGAGCTGATTGCAAAAGGCTGTAAAAATATAATTGCCTGCGGAGGCGCCGGAGCACTGAGCAAAGAAATAACTGTCGGCAAGATAATAGTCCCGACTTCTGCCGTAAGGGATGAAGGAACCTCTTATCATTATCTTCCTCCGGGCAGAGAGGTTAGCGCGAGCAAAAAAGGCGTTACAGCTATTATTAAAGTGCTGAAAAAATACAAGTTTAAGCATATAGCCGGAAAAACCTGGACTACGGACGGTTTTTACAGGGAAACTTTATCAAAAATAAAAGCCCGGAAAAAAGCAGGTTGCATAACCGTAGAAATGGAAGCCGCCGCTTTTTTTGCAGTGGCAAAGTATAGAAAGGTCACTTTTGCGCAGTTGCTCTATGCCGGCGATGACTGTAGCGGCTATAAATGGGATTCGAGAAAGTGGAATAGACATTCTATAAGAGAAAAAATATTCCGGCTGGCGTGTGAGGCCTGTCTTTCTTTATAAAAACCAACTAAAAAATCAAGTAAATTGTAAAAGCAGATAAAAAGGTACGGTGATTCCTATGGAAAAGAAATTTCAGGAATTTATAAAAAATTATGAAGATAAAATAATTCCTTTAAGAAAAAGCGTTTGTCTTGCGTATTTTGAAGCTTCGGTCACGGGTAAGCCGGAGCTATATAAAAAAGCGGCGGATTATGAGATACAGTTATCTAAAATATTCTCCAATAAAAATGATTTTGCCTTTATTAAAGCAGTCAAAGATGGCGGGGAGATAAAGGAGGCCTTGCTTAAGAGGCAACTGGATATTTTATATTTTTCGTACCTTGGTTATCAGGTCGACGAAACCAGGCTGGAAACTATAATTAAGAAAGAAACGGAGGTTGCGCAAAAATATTCGACCTTTAGAGCAGAATATAAAGGAAAAAAGATTACGGATAACGAAATTAATAAAATACTCAGGGAATCGACAAACTCAGCAGATTTGGAAGAAGTATGGCGGGCTCATAAAAAGATAGGAAATATCGTGGCGGCAGAGGTAAAGGAACTTGTCGGATTGAGGAATGAAATAGCAGGCAGTCTTGGTTTTAAAAATTATTATGAGATGCAGTTGTTACTTAGCGAACAGGAACCTTTGGAAATAGAAAGGCTCTTTGATGAATTAGATACTCTTACGGGCGATATTTTTATAAAAGAGAAAAAGGAGATAGACAGATTTTTGTCTGTAAAGCACGGGGTTCCTGAGCAGGAGCTGAAACCCTGGCATTACGGGGACAGGTATTTCCAGGAGGCGCCTGAAATATTCAAACTCGATTTAAGTAAATATTTTAAAACCGCGGATCCGGTCAAAATCACAATAGAATTCTTTGAAGGGCTGGGCTTGCCTATAAAAGATATGGTTTTAAAAAGCGATCTTTATGAAAAACCCGGAAAAAACCAGCATGCTTTTTGTATTGATATTGATAAAGAAGGGGATATCCGGGTCTTATGCAATGTGAAGCCGGATTTTTATTGTATGAATACCTTAATGCACGAATATGGCCATGCTGTTTATGATAAAAACATAGCAGGAGAACTTCCGTATATTCTAAGGAGTCCTGCCCATACCTTTGTAACGGAGGCGGTGGCAATGTTTTTTGGCCGGCTGGCTTCAAATCCAAAGTGGCTCAAAGAAGTTATGAAAATATCGGAAGAAGAAGAGAAACGGATAAAACCCGCATGCTTTAATCATTTAAAATTGAACCAGCTGGTGTTTTGCCGCTGGGTCCAGGTAATGTTCCGGTTTGAAAAAGCTCTGTACGAGGATCCAAAACAGGATTTGAACGGCTTATGGTGGAAGCTGGTGGAAAAATACCAGTTAATAAAAAAGCCCGGGGGCAGGAATGAGCCGGACTGGGCCTCCAAGATACATATTGCCACCTCTCCCTGTTATTATCATAATTACCAGCTGGGGGAGCTATTTGCTTCGCAGATACTGCATTATGTTACGGGGAATAATAATTTTGGAGAAAAAAGTTTTTGCGGAGATACCCGGCTCGGAGAGTATTTAAAAGAGAATATTTTTAAACCCGGCGCCGGATATAACTGGAGCGAATTAGCGGAGAAAGCAACAAAGGAAAAACTATCTCCAAAATATTATGCGAAACAATTTGTTGATAAGTAGGGACGGGAATATTTTGCGGGTTAAAAAGCTCGAGGTAAATGAATGTCCGCAGGTCAGGAATTGTTTTTACTTCTTTTTTGTTTTGGCGGCAAAGCAGCCGCATAAGCCAGAGAAAGTCTAAGTAATCCGCTAAACTCCTTTTTATTCCTATAGATGATTTCAGGTATAACCAGATACTCCTTCATTACACGGCCGGGCATAGGCGAAAAGCTGCCGGTCTCTTTATGTTTTTTTAGTATTTCCGGTATTTTACCCCGGGAAAATCTCAGGAATAGGTTATTTCCAAAAGTGCCGATAAACATATTCCCGTTTATAAAATATACAGGAAAGCCAAACATCTTTTTTGGTTCAGCAACCACATCTTTCATTGTTTCGTGAAGAAAGTTAACAAGTTCAGGGGGAGTTTTCTGCCATTTCTGCTTCATAATTTCTCCATTTCCTCAGCTTCTCCGCCACAAAGCGTTGGCGGATTTCGCTATGCTCAACTTCTCATAATTCATCTTTTTTTTCTTCTATCTATTTTCTATTGTTCCATTGCTCTACCCCGGGAGGAGAGTATGGCTGAGGGTCATTGGCTTTGGTTTTCGCTCACGAGGATATTATCATAGAAAATATAAAATAACAATATGACCTCCATCATAAGAAAAAACCGGAAGACTGATATAATGAACACAATAAAATGATGCGCAAAGCAGAAAAAGGAGAAAGGAAAATGGCTAATATTGTTCAGATAAATGAAGCAACATGTACCGGCTGTAAGAATTGTGTTAATTTGTGCCCCCGGGAGATACTCTACATAGATGAAGCAACCGGGAAATGCAAGGTAACAGACGAAACGAAGTGCGACAGGATGAAGGGATGCGAGAGAGTTTGTAAAAGTAAATCAATAAAAATAATCTAACAGGCTGCTGAAAAACCGAAAAAAAGGACATTAAGTCCGTCTTTTAGGCGAGATCTCACCATTCGATTATCGAATGGTGGACAGCCTGTTACCCCCCCCATTTGATCTCAAATAGCGGGTAAAATGATCAGAATTGCAGCTGAAAAAGTCTTAAAAAGAGTTTTCAGCAACCTGCTAAAATGTAAACGAATACGCCACCGGATATATTCCTACCATGATAAGTTTTTTTTCCTGTAAAAGGTATTTGTTGTAAGCTGTTACATAATTCCCTTAAAAAATAAAGCAGCTTAAAATATTTACAATAATACGGTTTTCTGTTAGTATATACAGGTTCGTAGTATTGTAGGCATTGCCGGAAAATACCGTAAAAGTGCAAAAGGAGAATCTTCTAATGTTCAACTTCCTGCCCAAAGAATTCAATTTTTTCGACCTTCTGGAAAAACAGGTTGGTTTGGCGGCTGACGCTGCAAAAGCTTTTAAAGAAGTGGTTGCAAAAGGGGCGGTTAGCGAAGAAAACATGAAAATATTGCAGGATATTGAACACGACGGAGATGATGTTACCCACACAATTCTGGAACAATTAGACAAAACCTTTATTACTCCGATAGACCGTGAAGATATTCACGCACTGGCAAAAGAACTGGATGATATCATAGATATGACCTGTACTATTGCAAGCAGGATGAAAATATATAGAGTTGATCATGTTGATAAATACCTCGTTGAATTTGCAAACATCATAGAGGAATCGGTGTTGGGTGTTACCCGGGCTGTTAAAGGCATGCGCAATATGAAGAATGTTAAACAGATCTATATGGCCTGCGTGGAAGTGAACCGCCTGGAAAATGTCGGCGATAGATTGAGAGACTCCGCGCTGAGCGACCTTTTTGATAATCAGAAAGACCCTATAGAGATAATAAAATGGAAAGAAATTTATCAGGAAGCAGAAACTGTTCTGGATATCTGCGAAGATGTTACCAATGTTGTAGAATCTATCGTCGTAAAGAATGCATAGAAGATGACACCATATATTATTTTCCTGATAATTCTGGCCCTGACCTTTGATTTCCTGAATGGTTTTCATGATTCTGCAAACTCTATAGCCACGGTCGTATCCACGCGAGTACTTTCCCCTAAATATGCGGTCATTTGGGCCGCTTTTTTTAATTTTATTGCTTTTCTTTTCTTTGGCCTCCATGTAGCAAATACTATAGGGAAAGGTATTGTTGACATAAATGTTTTGGATAAGAATGTTATATTTGGCGCGCTCACGGGTGCTTGCGGCTGGAATATAATTACCTGGTACTTTGGCCTGCCTACCAGCTCTTCGCATTCACTGATAGGGGGGCTTATCGGAGCAGCAATTATTAAAGCCGGGCCGGACGCTCTGGTAATGAGCGGAATTTTTAAGACAGTTTTGTTTATTTTTGTTTCGCCGCTTGTAGGCCTTATTCTGGGTGTGGTTATAGGTTTTATTGTTTACTGGAGTTTCAGGAGAGCGATTCCTTCAAAGGTTGACAATGTTTTCAGAAGGGGTCAGCTAGTTTCTGCGGCTCTCTACAGCCTCGGTCACGGAGGCAATGACGCCCAGAAAACTATGGGAATAATAGCAGGTTTACTTTTTTCTGTCGGCTGGTTGAAGGGGGCATTTTATATACCCTTATGGGTTATTATTTCCTGTAACGGCGCTATTGCGCTCGGAACAATGTTTGGCGGCTGGCGGATTGTTAAAACAATGGGCCAGAAGATATCAAAGCTCAAACCGGTTGATGGTTTTTGCGCGGAAAGCGGAGCGGCCGTTACTTTGTTTATTTCTTCAGCTTTTGGAATTCCCGTAAGCACTACGCATACCATAACCGGCGCTATCATGGGCGTGGGTTCGCTCAAACGCATGAGTGCAGTGCGCTGGGGTGTTGCCGGAACGATAATCTGGGCATGGATTCTAACAATTCCATGCTCGGCTTTAATTTCCATAGTTGCATATTTGTGCGTCAGTAAATTTTAAAACTCTTTAGAGTAAAACCTTTTGCACTTTTCCGTAAAAGTGGAATAGCGTTAGTGTCTTATCAAGAGGGTAGAAACAGATATTTGATTTTCATAATTTTGATGATAAGGGGTATAAGTAAGGACATTTTTAAATATTAGCACGGAGGAATAAACTATGGCAAAATTTCCAAGAACTCAAGTTGGCAGTCAGTCTGTTTCCAGAATGGTGGTCGGGACCAACTGGTTTTTAGGCTGGAGCCATGCATCGCGCGCTAAGGATAGTTATATTAAGCAAAATGTTGCCGAAAGAAAAAAAATAGCCGATATTCTTGAAGTTTTCTTTAAGGCAGGCGTAGACACAATAATGGGTCAGATAACCTGCGACCCGCTGGCCGAAGCCATCAAAGAAGCTGAGGACCGTACGGGGGTGAAAGCGATAGTTATGACGACGCCGTTACTGACCATCTCCCCGGCCGTCCCGATTACCGGCTTTGATATGGACGAAGCCAAAAGAGTACTTGATACTCAGGCCAAGCTCGGAGCCCAAATATGCATGCCTCATTCCTGCACAACTGATGCGGTCGTGGATAAATGCACACGGACTATAAGGAAGATGGATTCAATTTGCAAGATGATAAGGGAACGGGGAATGATTCCCGGGTTAAGCACGCATATGCCGGAAACAATTATTTTTGCCGATGAGTCGGGGCTTGATGTAGAAACCTATATTTCGATATACAATCCCGCAGGCTATCTTATGCAGGTGGAAGTTGACTGGACTGCAAAAGTAATCAACAACGCCAAGAAGCCGGTGGTAACCATAAAACCCATGGCTGCCGGACAGTTAAGGCCGTTCCAGGGACTTACTTTTGTCTGGAATACTATTCGCGAATGCGACATGGTTACGCTGGGTACGATGTCGCCGGATGAAGCCTCGGAATGTATAGAACTGTCTCTTAGCATTCTTGAACACAGGCAGTCCGATGTGCAATTGCAGGAAACCAGGTCTAAGGCTTCTCTAAAGAGCCCGGGCAGATAAATCAAAATATTCCGGAGGCAAGGTGGCAGGTAATAATATAAAAGTCCTGGACTGCACTATCAGAGACGGCGGGCTTATGAATAATCACAAGTTTGACCTGAAATTTGTGAGGGCGGTCTATAAGGCACTTTCTGAAGCGAATATCGATTATATGGAGATTGGTTATAAAAATTCCAGAAAACTTTTCTCCGCTTCTGAATTTGGCTCCTGGAAATTCTGTGCGGATGAGGATATTTTAAAAGTAATAAAAGGGGTACGATCCAAAACAAAAATAGCCGTAATGGTCGATGTGGACCGGGTCGAGCCGGCTGAGGTAAAACCCAAAAAGGAAAGCCCGGTTTCGATGATCCGGGTGGCTACCTATATAAAAGATATTGAGAAAGCGGTCTTGCTTTGCAATCAGATGGCAGATAAGGGCTACGAGACCGCGGTGAATATTATGGCGGTTTCGAAGGCGCCGGCTGAAGAACTTAGTAAAATTCTCTCTCTTTTAGATAATAAAAGTAAAGCTGATGTTATTTTTATATCCGACAGCAACGGCTCCCTGTATCACGAGACCGTAGCGGCGCTGTTTAAGAAAGCAAAAAAATATATTATAAGTAAAGAAACGGGAATCCACGCCCACAATAATCTCCAGCTGGCTTTTTCGAATACCATTGAAGCCATACAGCAGGGAGCCAGTTATCTTGACTGTTCCATCTACGGTTTGGGAAGAGCCGCAGGAAATTGCCCTACAGAGCTTTTACTCGGGTTTTTAAAAAACCCGAAATACGACATCCGGCCTGTTTTGGATGTGATTGCCAAAGAGTTCATACCTTTAAGAAAAAAATTGGAATGGGGTTATATTATTCCCTATGCTATAGCAGGTATACTGGATGAACATCCGAAAGCGGCGATGGCATTAAGAGACAGCGCTCAAAAAGATAATTTCCGGGAATTTTACGAGAGTCTGACTACGACTAAGAAAAAGAAAGTTTGATATTAGTTGATAGAAACCGGTAAAGCAACAAAGCGCAATGCGGAATTACTTTCCGGTCTAAAAAAACTATTAAACAGAAATATCCTCTCTAAATAATAATTCATAGCTGAAAAATCCTGAAATTTCCGGACAGGTTTTGAGTGGCAAAGCCCGCCTAAAAATGCTAATATATTGTCGAACTAATTTCAAAAAAGGAGAATTGAGATGGCAGAGGAATATTCTACTGAAGGCACGCATTTAATAGCGGATCTTTACGATTGCGAGAAAGTAGCTTTACTTGACAATGAGGAAGAACTAAGGACACTTATTGCTGACGCTATCAAGGCCTCCAAAGCTCATATGGTCAGCATGAATTCCCATAAGTATAAGCCCCAGGGCGTTACCGTGACAGCTATTATAGAGGAAAGCGATGCCTCTATTCACACCTATCCCGAAAGCAAGTATGCCACAGTTAATTTTTACACCTGCGGAACCCAGACGATACCCGCGAAAGGTTTGGAACTGATAGTAAACAGTCTTAAACCAAAAAAAGTTGAATCTTATGAAATTAAAAGAGGCAATAAGAAGGATATGATCATCTCCCAGATTCCTACAAAAAGGAAAGCAACGCCTTTCGGCTATTCTCTGCTCCTGGATCTTTATGATTGCCGGCCCAAAAAGCCGTTTACGGACCTGGGGATGGCCTATGATTTTCTTGAGACCCTCCCGGGGAAAATAAATATGGAAAAACAGGCCCCGCCGTTTATTTTCAGAAGCGACAGCTGCAAATATCCGGAACTGGCGGGTTTTTCCGGCTGGGTGCCGCTTATCGAGAGCGGTATTCAATTTCATACCATTGATCCCAAGAGATTTGTTACGGTGGATGTTTACTCCTGCAAAGAATTTTCACCCGAGATTGTTATTAAAGAAATCAAAAAAATATACAATCCCAGGGATATTGATGACCAGTTCCTCTATAGGGGAGTGGATCTCTAAAATTTAAGTCCGCGCTTTTCGCAAGACGGGAAAAACGCCTAATAATCAGGAGAAGCAGATGGGCTTAGAGGGCAAGAAGATAATTGTAACGGGCGGGGCTTTTGGTATAGGGTCAGATATTGTCGAAAGTTTTGCGAAAGCCGGCGCGCGGGTAATAATTGCGGACATAGAGAAAAACGCGGGTTTAAAATTAGCAAAAAAAATAAGAGCAAAGTATGGTTCGGCTGATTTTTTTTTGGTAGATGTAGGAAAAGAAGAAAGTGTAAAGAAATTCTTCAGAGCCCTGGCCAAAAATACCAAAACAATAGATATTCTAATAAATAACGCCGGAATCGGCGATTGGCAAAATATCGAAAAAAGAAGCCTGCCCGAATGGCAAAAAGTCCTGGATGTTAACCTTACCGGTCCTTATATGTGCGTAAAATATGCCCTGCCTTATCTTTTGGAAGGCAGTGCCATAATAAATATTGCCTCCACCCGGGCTCTTATGTCCGAAAAAAATACAGAACCCTATTCCGCCTCCAAAGGCGGACTGCTCGCGCTTACCCATTCACTCGCCGTCAGTCTGGCTGAAAAAAAGATAAGAGTAAACGCCGTCAGTCCCGGCTGGATAGATACTTCCGCTTTCGGAAAAAAAGGACCCGCCGCACGGATAAAACTTAAAAAAAGCGATCTTCTCCAGCATCCCGCCGGCAGAGTCGGCGTACCCCGGGATATTTCCGAGGCCTGCCTTTTTCTTGCCGATAATGAAAAATCAGGATTTATTACGGGCCAGAATCTGGTAATTGACGGGGGAATGGTAAAGAAGATGATTTATTCTTAATTAAAGTTTATAAGGTTTGTAAAGTTTTTAAAGTTTGTAATGTCTAAAATCTTTGAAGGATTTTTTTTAAGAAAATCTCTAAAGTTAGATATTAATCAGGTTTAAAAATTAAATACTACAATAGTGTAAGACTTTATGGACCTTATAGACATTACAGACCTTACGGACTTACGCTGTATTTTCTACAAATCTAAATAACTAAGGATAACTTTGGAACTCAATGAAAATGAAGTTGATATAGTGATTGCGGCGGATGCCGGGTCGATTTTGAAAATAGAAGGGCTTGCAAAAGAGATCTGGACGGAGCATTATAACGGGATTGTTTCAAAAGAGCAGATAGAGTATATGCTGTCTACCCTGCAATCCGCTAAAGCCATAGAAAAACAGATAGAGGGCGGGTATATGTACTATCTGGTTATGGACCGGGCAGGCAGAGATTTGGGTTACCTGGCTTTTTTACGGAAAGAAGAGGAGTTTTTGCTCAGTAAGATATATTTAAAAAAAGAATGCAGAAGGAAAGGGTACGGGCGCCAGATTGTAGAGTTTGTTTTGCATGTGGCAAAGATGAATAAAGCAAAAAAGATAACGCTTTTTGTTAACAAGAAAAACGCCGGCTCCATTGAGGCTTATAAAAAATACGGTTTTACAATCGCAGCCGCGCTGGTCACGGAGGCGGGGAACGGTTATATTTTAGACGATTTTAAAATGGAAAAAGAAATTATTTATGCTTAAGAAGAAAAATAAATCTGCCTGGTATATTTATATCGTAAAGTGCGCGGATAAGACCCTGTATACCGGGATAGCCAAAGATGTTCCTAAAAGGATTGAAGCCCATAATAAGGGGAAGGGTGCAAAATATACCGCTTCACGCGGGCCCGTAAAACTTGTTTATCAGGAAAAAACAAAAAACCGCTCCACCGCCACCAAGAGGGAAATTAAAATTAAAAAATTAACAAGAACCGAAAAATTAAAACTCATTAAAAGCCGCAGCAAACAGAAAAAGATAAATTAGCCTCATCCATACCTTCTCCCGGGGTAGACCATGAACCATTCAAGATTTCAGGTTCATGGCCCTGCACCTGAACATAGTGAATGTTACAGGGGCAATTGAGCAATGGACAATAGAAAATAGTGAGAAGAAAAACAAGATGAATTATGAGAAGTTGAGCATAGCGAAATCCGCCAGCGCTTTGTGGCGGGGAAGCTGATGAAAAGGAGGAGTAAAATGAAAAAAGTATTGATAGTGCTGGCAGTCATCATACTCTTTATAGCGGGAGTATACTATTTTTTAGGCGACAATTATGAGAGCCTTTACAAGAAGTATTCCGGACTTATAGAGCCCGGTATTTCTATGAAGATAGATCAAAAGGTTTTGGAATACAAAGCAATAGGCGACCCGAATTTGGTTGCGAGAAAGGCCTTTTCGGAACTCTTTAAGGCCTACTATAGTTTGAAAGGAGTTGATAAACTTAGTTATGTGGCGCCGAGAGCCAGATGGCCGGAGGTTGAGGTTACCAAAAAAGGAGAGTGGGTTGGGTTTTATGCCGTTCCGGTTCCCGATCCTGATACTGAACTCCCTCAAAACATAGACCCCAACATTAAGCGTGTGATTTGGAAATACGGTATGGTGGCAGAAATATTACATGTAGGGCCATATGCAGAAGAAACCCCCGCAATTGAAAAGTTAAAAGCATTTATCAGCGCCGGCGGATACAAAATAACCGGAGACCACGAAGAAGAGTACCTGCGCGGGCCCGGAGTATTCGGTGCCGGTAACACAAAAAAGTATCTGACGATAATCCGGTACCGGGTGGTAAAGGTCGAACCTGTTAAAAAGTGAAAGTAAAAATCTATTGAATTAGGGCGGTTTATGAGTAATAGCAATACCGGTATTTTGTATGATATAGTCAAAAAGTCAGACCTTTTCAAACAGGTCTACAATCTGGTCAAATCTCTTGTTGATATTACTATTTCCCTGGACGATTCCGAGTTCAAGAACAGATTTGTACCGGTGACGAGTATGACACAGAATCCGTACTGCCTGTATTTGCGGACAAAAAAAGAAGGTGCGGAAAGCTGTAAAAGGTGTGACGAGCTTCACCGGAAACTTGCCCTAAAGGAAAAGAATCCGGGTTTCTATAAATGTGATTTTGGGCTCATGGATATCGTAATCCCCATCAGGGTTGAAGGAAAGGTAATAGGATACCTTGTGGGCGGGCAAATACATAAAGGAAAGCAAAACAAAGCAGATTTTAAAAAAGTAACTGCACGATTAAAATTCCTGAACAAGCAGGAACTAAAGAAAGCGGAAAAACTTTTCTTTGCGAGCCCTGCGATAGAAGAAGGCAAACTCAACGATATCGTGGTACTGCTCGGGATTTTCATAGAATACCTCTGCCGCCTTGCAGACAGGATGAATATAATAAATGTCAGGGAAAAAGACGGGCATATTGCCGTAAAAAGGGCCAAGGAATATATCAATGCTCATTTGTCGGATGAATTAAGTCTTGCCGGGGCGGCAAACGCGGGCGGTGTCACCCCGCAGTATTTGAGTTTAATATTTCACAAGGAATCCGGAGTTAAGTTCAATGATTATGTGAACATTGCAAGGATAGAAAAAACCAAAGAAATGCTAAAGAATTCTCCGAAAAAAACAGTAACAGATGTTTTTATTGCCTCGGGTTTTCAATCTATCCAGAATTTCAACAGGGCCTTTAAGAAAATAGAAGGCAAATCCCCCAAAAAATACAGAAAATACCTATAATACCGCTATATTAAAATCCTGTAATTCCTCCTTAAAATCAAAGTAGTAATAACCCGGACGTTGCCTATACTTATAGCGAGAGTTTTTGTTCTGTATTGCTTTGCAAGAGTGATAAAGGCGAAACTTTAAAGCAAACAAATGCGGTCAAGGAGAAAATTGTGGAAATAAAAGAAAAAAACAAAGTAATTCGCGGCTTGTCGGGCAAAGTAAGCGACGTAAAGGTGGCGGTAGAAGCATCGGCAAAGGTTGAGCTTCTTTCTTCCTCGACGGCGTCGAAGGATATAGATCTCAAACGTATGGCCGCTTGGGCTATGAATTATCTGATCCGGACACCGCGCCCCGAACTGAACTATGAACCGGTGTTTCAGTGTTATCCATTAAGATGCCCGCCGGTGCCGGCCGGACAGGACCCGGTAGTATCCTGCGATACAGACGCAAGAATGGATTGGGAATGGTATTACATGCGCGAGATCAGCGGATCTGAAGCAGGCAGGGAAGTCGAAGCGGCTTTCCACAAGCGAATCCGGAAATACGTCGGTCCTGACGGCCGAGTATGGGCAACACCGGGTTCGTTTGATGAGAGCGACATTCATGGCGAAAAACAGGGCGCGAAAGATATGATCATCCATATATGGGGGGCGACGAAGATACTGAAAAGCCTCTCCGAGGATTATTTGCGGACAAATAATCCTGAATCAAAAGCTCTAGCTCAAAAGGTGATGCGGGCGTTGAAGAAACTTGCGGTTTGGGATGCCGGGAACAGATGCTGGTTCGCGTGCGGCATGGGTGCTTTGCGAGAGGACGGTACGGTCGTGCCGAATGGCTGGAATGCACAGCCTGCGCCAATAGTGGAGCCGTTAATCACGTATTACCTGGCAACCCAAGATGCGGAAGGCCTGGACTTCGCAAAGTCCTATGCCCGAGGCATGATGGACAACTGCCAGCCGGACGGTATCCGGTTCAATGAACAAGGTGTGCCCTCCGGCGGTTTCGATTTTGGACCGCACGCTCATGGTACAATGCATGCCGTCTGGGGCGTGGCGCACTTGGGCCTTATTACGGGTGAACAGAAATATTTAGATTTTGCAAAGGGCACTTTTACCTGGCTCCAAAAGCGCGGCACCGGCACCGGCTGGTTCCCGGCCGGGCCTGACAATTGTAACGAAACCTGCGCGATTTCTGATATGATCTCACTGTCCGCCATGCTTGCCAAAGGCGGGAATCCCGAATATTTCGACTATCTCGAGCGCTACCTGCGAAACTACATCGGGAACCTTCAATTCATAATCACCCCGGAGTTCGAAGCCTATTATCGCAAGCTCAATCAAGCGGCGGGTGAGGAAAAAATCAAGAATGGATTGAACGAACTTCAAAAATTTCAGGGTGGCATTGTCGGCGGCTCCGGCCTCAATGACTACGAAAATGTTCTGCTGGGCGGCGTGTCAGGTTTCGCCATGTTCGGCTGCTGCGCACCGGAGGGGATGAGAGCCATCTACACGGCATGGTGCAATGCCATTGAACGGTTGTCCGAATCCAAACTCGGTCCCGCCGGAGTTTATGTGAACGTTGCTCTAAGCAGGGATTCAGATTTGGGCCGCGTGGTTTCGTTCTTTCCGGACGAAGGACGGATGACTGTGAAAGCCGGAGTGAAAGATGACTTCTTCCTGCGGCCGCCGCATTGGGCTCCGCGCGATAAGGTGCGGGCGTTTGCCGGCGGGAAAAGCATCGCAGCGCGCTGGTCAGGCGACTACGTATGGTTCAACAGTGTCAATCCCGGCGACGAGGTTAGCATTACCTACCCGCTGGTTGCATTTAAGCATGAGGTTGATGGGCTTTGGAAAAAGACGCCTGAGCTCAAGATCAAATTCAACTGGCTCGGTAACCTGGTCGTTTCATCCGACCCGGCGCCGGCTCTGACCCCGCTTTTCACGGGCAGGCCCCGGCAATTACCGGATCCGCCGGAAACAAACAAAAAATAATGTTGAAAATGATACGCAAACTGCTGCCTTTTCCGGCCTCACCTCTAAAGCCTGTGCGAGAATTACAGTTGTTTTAACTGCTTGCCAATATTGGTTCAGGGGCTCAATCTATCACAATCTTTTTAGACTTTGAGGGGACTTGAAGGTATCTTGCCCGGAAAAATCAGGAAAAACAGCAATTTTGATAACCTTAAAATCCTGTAAATCCTCCTTAAAATTAAAGTAGCAATAATCGTCTTTCCCGTTATACTCGTTATGGTACATTTAACAATCAAGCTGAGAATTATGATTTAAATGGAGAACAAATATGAGAACGGTAAAATTTGGAATTATCGGTTGTGGATTAATGGGCAGAGAGTTTGCGAGCGCTGCTGCGAGGTGGTGCCATCTTGAAGATATCGAAGTGAAGCCCGAGATTGTTGCCGTATGTGATATGAACGAGAAAATGCAGGAGTGGTTTAAAAAGAATTTCTCTTCAGTAAAGATGTTTACAAAGGATTATAAAGATATTCTTAAAAACAAAGATGTTGAAGCCGTTTACTGTGCATTGCCGCATAATCTACATGAAAAGGTTTATTGTGATATTATAAGAGCAGGTAAACACTTGATGGGCGAAAAGCCTTTCGGCATAGATCTTAAGGCCGCGCTTAATATCCAAAAATGCGCCAAAGAAAATCCGGAAGTCTTTATTAGATGTTCTTCGGAATATCCTTTTATCCCTGCCATGCAAAAACTTTGCGGGATGATTGATGCGGGTGCGCTTGGTAAAATAATAGAAGTTAATGCGGGATTTTTGCATTCCAGCGACATGGATCAGACAAAGCCGATCAACTGGAAACGGATGGTTGAATTTAACGGTGAGTACGGGGTGGTCGGGGACCTCGGAATGCATCCTTGTCATGTGACTTTCAAAGCAGGCTGGTATCCGAAAAATGTAAGGGCTATTCTTTCAAAACTTGTAAAAGAACGCCCTGACGCGAAAGGAAAAATGGCGCCCTGTCTTACCTGGGATAATGCGACGCTCTTTTGCGAATGTGAAGAAGACACGAATATCTTTCCATTAACCCTTAAGATGCAAAGAGTAGCTCCCGGAGAAAAAGACACCTGGTATTATGAAGTGCTTGGAACAAAAGTTTCTGTAAAATATTCCTCAAAAAACACTAACAGTATACAGATAATGGAGTATAAACAGGGCGAGGAGCAGGGGTGGCAGACTATTGATATGGGTCAAGAAACAACATTTCATGTTATTTCGGGAAAAATATTTGAGTTCAGTTTCTCGGATTCTCTTCTTCAGATGTGGGCAGCCTTTCTTTATGAACTGGCAAACGGGAAGCCTAAAAACAATTTTGCCGGCTGTGTGACTCTTGATGAAGTTGTGAGCAGCCATAAACTGTTTACCGCGGCCATGGAATCACATAAAACTAAACAGACTATAAAAGTGGATTATTAGAAAAAGAAAATCAAATAGTTCCAGACAGACTGCCTAAATGCTTGGTGAACAGGCAGTATGAATTGTCTAAACAAAAATATTGAAGGAGATAAACGGTGGATAAGCAAAGACCTGCATGCCTTTTTGGGTCCGACCTGAAAGGAAAAAGACAGAAGATTACTAAAACTCATACCCTGGCGCCTGTTTTATCTTTGGAAGATGTCCCCGTTGTTATCCCTCACCCCAACTATTTTGCCATAGGCTCTTCCGATAAACCCGCAGGCTATTTTAAGGATAAAGAAGTGTTGGTGGAATACCAGGTCAGGGGAATGGAATGGCATCTAAAAAATATTCCCGATGATTATGTGCCGTATATAATGCCGTGGCACGGAACCGGGATTGTGCCCTCGATGTTTGGCGCAGAAATTCATTATCCGGATAATAAAGCGGATGACCCTTCAATAAAGGGACCATGCCTTTCTTCAATAGATGATATCGCAAAACTTAAAGTTCCCAATCCGTACAAAGACGGGCTGATGCCTCTGGTTCTGGATATTATGGATTATGCCGTCAAATACACCGACTCTCCCGTCGGGTTGACCGATATGCAAAGTCCTCTCGATTGTGCTACTTTGATGGCCGGGCATTCCAACCTTTGTCTTTGGATGTATGATGACCCTGCGGCGGTTAAGGCATTGTTTGATATTATAACTGAAACTATTATAGTTAATGTGAAGGCACAAAAAAAGGTTACCGGCGATAGCCTCGAGGAGAATCAGGGGCTCCAGGGAGTCTGGGCGCCGAAAGGTATAGGTATCTGGTTATCCGACGATGATGCGGTCCTATTATCTCCCGAGTTTTATGAACAATTTGAAGTGCCCGCGGTGAGCCGCATCTTTAAAACATTCGGCAAAGGAATCCTTCACTACTGCGGGGATAATACCAATAAATTGAAAATATTCAAAAAGATAGAGAACCTTGCCGCCATCAACACCTGCTGTATGGGGGATTTCAAACTTATTAAAGATATTCAGGAAGTATTTGAATATAAACTTCCGGTCATAATGCAGGAGTCGGCACCGCTGGATATAGCTTACTATTATGATCATTTGTTTGCGGAACTTAAGAACATGAACGGTATTATAAGCGCGCCCTGGGTGACGGAGGATATTGTACTTAAGCGCGACGGTGGGACCACCTCGGTATTTCGCGACCCGCTTGTTGCCGCAAAAGAGATCGTTGCGCGGGTTAGAAGAAATACAAAACTTATGCTTGAGAGGAAATCTACTCTTCTTGCTTCCTATCCGGTTTTGCCGGGGGATGGCGTTAAAAATACTTGAGCGGGGGTAAATCAATGATTACAGTTAAACGCGCGGAACTAATGAAAAAAATAGGCGACATTTCCCAGGTCGGAGGGCTGCGCCGGTATGAAATGCTTGACGGCCGTTCAAAGGGAGTAGAGGCAGTTGAGGTGAAGACCGGCAGCGGTTTTTCCTTCACGGTCTTGCCCGGCCGGGGACTCGATATTGCCTGGGGAGAACATAAAGGAACTAACCTGACGCATATAACAAAAAACGGGGTAATAGGCCACGAATATTACGACAAAGAGGGTCTCGAATGGCTCCGGACTTTTTTTGGCGGGATTCTCACAACCTGCGGTTTATCCAATGTCGGGTGGCCTTCCGCGGAGAAAAATGAATTCTTTGGCTTTGACCAATCCTTCGGACTTCATGACAGGCTAAATGTAACACCGGCGGAGAATCTTAGCGTAAAACAGAGCTGGGAAAAAGATAAGTTCAAAATGAATATCTCGGGAGCTATGAAAGAAACTTGTTTTAAAGGGGAAAATCTTACACTTGCAAGGGAGCTAACCGCTGTCTTGGGAGAAAATAAGTTCAGAATTTGCGACCGGGTGGAAAATGGAACGGCGATTTCAATGCCAATAATGCTCTTGTATCATTTCAATTTCGGGTACCCTCTTCTTGATAAAGGAACAAAACTTATCATAAATTCTGAGGCCATAATCCCTGAAGATGAAACGGCTAAAAAAGGTCTTAAAAAGTATGCCGATTATGGCGCCCTAAGCCGGAGTTATCCCGACCAGGTCTTTCATCACAATGTAAATGCAGCTAAAGCGGGCGCTTGTAAAGTGGCGATAATAAATCAGAAGCTTAAACTTGGTGTTTATATTGCTTATAACAAGAAACAGCTGCCGTATTTTGCCCAGTGGAAGGTATTGAAAGGCGGGGACTATATCACCGGTCTTGAACCGGCAAACTGCTATGCGGAGGGAAGAATTGCGGCGAAAAAGAATAACCGCCTGGAAATGCTTGGTTCCGGTAAAGTAAAGGAAATAGATATAGAGTACGGAATTATAGAAGGCAGCGCGCAGATCAAGAAAATAATTAAGGAGATCAAAGGTTGATAATGCCAAACTTAACGGAAGGCTTGGAAACATTAAAAAAGTTTGCGGCGCCTGAAATTACAGACGCGCAACTGGGAATATTAAAGTCTAAAGCAAATGCGGCCCGCGGAGATATTTTAAAGATGTGTACAGGCGCGAAGTCAGGCCATCCGGGCGGGTCGTTGTCCTCCATAGATATTTACCTCCTGCTCTGGATCTGCTCGAAGGTTTCGCCGGAGGAAATTAGTTCAGAAAACAGGGACCGTATAGTGATAAGCCATGGGCACACGGCGGCGGGTGTTTACGCGGCGCTTGGCCAGGCCGGTTTTATTGATAGGAATGAAGTTATAAAAGGGTTCCGAAGGGCGACAGGCTTCTTTGAAGGGCATCCCTCAATAAATGTACCCGGGGTAGAATGGTGCAGCGGAAATTTGGGCCAGGGTTTATCCGTCGGCTGTGGTTTTGCTTTGGCAAGTAAGATACGCGGTCTGGATTTTCATACCTTTGTTGCACTGGGCGACGGGGAACAACAGAAGGGCCAGATATCCGAGGCCAGATATTTTGCTGCAAAGTATAAACTTAGTAATTTAATCGCGTTTGTGGACTTGAACCGTTTACAGGCAACCGGCAGTACGGGTGAAATTATGCCCCGGCAAATAGCAAAAGAGTACGAGCTGGCGGGTTGGCAAGTGCAGGAAGTCAACGGGCACGATTATCAGGAATTATACGCGGCAATTCGCAATGCCTATCTTCAAAATGGCGGCAAACCGTCGGCAATTATCGCGCATACCATAATGAGTAAAGGCGTTTCTTTCATGGAGGGAAATTTTGAGTTCCACGGGAAGGTTTTAAACGAGAAAGAGCTGCAGGCAGCGCTCGTTGAACTCGGCCAGGCCGCAGAAATAACCGGCGCAGTGCAGGTGAAAACTAAGCAGCTAGAATCTGTTAAGCAAACGGCGGTTGAAGAGCAAATCAAGTTGAATAATCTTAAAATTTATGACGCAAAGTCAGTTGTTGACTGCCGGAGCGGCTTCGGAAAAGCCCTACTGGATATTGCGGACAATAATCTGAATATACCCGTTGCCGTCCTGGATTGCGACCTGAGTAGTTCGGTCAAAACCTTGGGTTTCGCAAAAAAATACCCGGAGAAATTCATTCAGTGCGGTATATCGGAACATAATGCTTCTTCCATCGCCGGCGCTTTATCAAAATGTGGAGTTTTAACCTACTATGCCGATTTTGGAGTTTTCGGGTTTGAAGAAACCTATAACCAAAACCGTATGAATGATATTAATCACACCTCCGTTAAATTAATCTGTACGCACTGCGGCCTCGATGTCGGGGAAGACGGGAAAACACACCAGAGTATAAACTATATCGGGTTGTTCAAAGGCCTGTTTAATTACAAAATGGTAATCCCGGCCGATGCGAATCAAGCGGTTCATTTGACATGCTTTGCCGCAAAGACACAGGGGAATATTGCCATAGCCATGGGGCGTTCTCCCGTACCTATTCTTTGTGATGAAGAAGGTGTCCCCATATTTGGAAAAGATTATCAATTTGAGTATGGAAAAGCCGACTGGGTTCGTAGAGGCACAGCAGGCACAATAATAACTTACGGAACAATGGCCTACCGCGCCTTCCTTGCGCATAATATTCTAAAAAAGGAAGGAATTGATATAGGAGTGCTGAATACGGCCTCTCCTCTTGAGGTGGATAAAGAAAAGATATTGGAAGCCGTTAAAACCGGCTTTATCATTACCTATGAAGACCATAATGTTAATAACGGCGTAGGCGCGGCTATAGGATGTTATTTGGCTGAAGAAAAACTGAATTGCACATTTGTCAGGTTGGGAGTAAGGGAATACGGAAAATCAGGAACACCGGAAGATTTATATAGGGCAGCCGGGCTGGATGTTGAACGGTTGGTGGAAAAGATAAAGGAGAAAAAGAAAGGATGTTCATAATGTTCGTAAAGTTTGTAAGGTCTAAAATCTTTGAAGGATATTGTTGAGAAGCACAAAGTACTAATCTTATCGTCTTGTTGTCTTGTATTATTGTTAGCTGTTTCAAGGAGTAGAAATGAAGTCCAGGGAAAGGGTTATCAGGGCTTTTAGTCATAAGGAGCCGGACAAGGTGCCTGTTGATTTTGGCGGGACGGTGGTAACCTGCCTTGATTATCACGCCCATAAAAAAATCAAGAAGCATTATAATATAGAAGACAACCACGACCCGATAATTGATTATTCCATGGGGACGGTTGAGCCGTGTGAGAAGTTAAAACTAAAATTTGAGTCCGATTTCAGAAGGGTCTCTTTAAATAGCGGAATCCCTAAGATAGTTGATAATTGCTATGTCAATGGTTTCGGGATAAAACTTAAAAAAGCGTTACCGCATGAATATTTTGATGTCACAAGTAACCCTTTAAAAGACGCCGGAGTCGCTGATTTGGATTCCATGCTTCTGCCTGACCCAGACGATTCCGGGCTTTACCGTGGAATAAAAGATAAAGCAAGGGAACTTTATGAGAATAGCCCTTATGCTCTGGTCGCCGATTTTGGCGTGCCCGGTTTTTATGAAACCTCGCAAAAGCTCAGGGGGTATGAGCAGCTTGCCTGTGACCTTCTGATAGACCGGGATTTTGTGACGGCTTTATACGACAGGTTATTTGAACTCCAAAAAAAGTATTTTGAAAATTATCTTGCGGAGGTTGGTAAATATGTCCAGATCATAGGTTACGCCGATGACCTCGGGATGCAGGACCGGCCGCAAATGTCCCCTGATACATATAGAGAGGTGATAAAACCTTACCATAAAAAAATATTTAAGTTCATCCATGAGCGTACAGACGCAAAAATACTTCTACACTGCTGCGGGGCTATAGTTCCGCTTATTGAAGATTTGATAAGTGCCGGTGTGGATATTTTAAACCCGGTGCAGACAAGAGCCACAGGCATGGTACCGGAAAAACTTAAAGCAATGTTTGGCGACAGGCTGATTTTCTGGGGCGGGCTGGATGAACAGTACCTGCTTCCGAAAGGGACAAAAGCGGAGATAGATGCGGCGGTTAAAGAACTTATGAAGACACTGGGTAAAAACGGTGGTTATGTTTTCGCGCCTTCGCATAATATTCAGGAAGATACGCCGACAGAAAATATTATTGCGATGTATGAGGCGGCGGGGAAGTATAGATAAAAAAGTTTGTAACGTTCATAAGGTTTGTAAAGTTTGTAAGGTCTAAAATCTTTTAAGGATATTATCAAAAAGCATAGAGTTTTAATCTTGTTAGCTTGTATTCTTGTCGCTTATTGTTTGTATCAGTGAAATCTTGATCAAAAGGAGTGTTATATGCTGAAAACTAAGATTGGTTTTATACCTTCCAACTGGGAATCCTGGGACGGACCGCTGGCGGACGGGAGTAAATGGGCGACAAAAATGAGAGACCGCTGTGTAAAGGTCTTGGAAACTATTCCGGGGATAGACCTGGTCGTTCCTTCGGTGAAACTTACCGGAGACGGCTGTGTCAGTAATATTGAAGCGGCGAAGAAGACCCTGGAGTTTTTCAAGAAAAACGATATCCGGGGGCTTATAATAGGCAATATGACCTTCGGGATGGAGGTTGCCGTCTCGACAGTGCTTAACGGCCTACAAAAAGATATACCCATACTGCATTTTTGTACGAGGAGCGGACCGATAGAACCGGGTCCTTTGGGCGGGCACCGCACGACAGATACCTGGTGCGGCCAGTTTATGACCACCTCGGCTTTGAGGCGCCGCGGTTTTAAGTTTAAGCATATATTAACCTGTAACCCGGAAGAGGAGGCATTCAAGGAACAGGCTGAAACCTTTATCATGGCGGTGAACGCGATGAGCACCTTTAAGAATATCCGGATAGGGCAGATAGGCACAAGGCCGGATCTTTTCGAAAGCCAGGTTGTAAACGAACAACTGCTCCAGTGCAGGTTTGGCCAGATGGTGGTGCCGATAGAACAGGACCTGCTCTTTTCCTATGTGGAAAATATGAAAGATAATGACCCGGCGGTAAAAGAACTTATAAAGGAAATTTCCCGGGATGTTAAGATGGTAGATAAAACGGCCGAAGCGCTAACGAATATAGCTAAATATGAACTGTCGATAAAGAAACTTGTGAAGGAATTTGATCTTCGGGCGGTCGCGGTTAGTTGCTGGACGAGAGTTCAGGCCCGGTTACATATTTCTTCCTGTTCAACCTTTGGAAGATTGAACGAGCAGGGGATTATTACCGCTTGCGAGGTGGACATAATGGGCGGTTTGACTATGTGGCTGATGTATAACGCCGCACTCAGGAAAAATGTTCCCGACTTTATTGACTGGACTGACTTGCACCCGACGGAACCGAATGTCTGGCTGGCCTGGCACTGCGGTAACGCGGCGCCCTGTCTGAAGGACAAGAACTGCTGCCAGCCGGTTCTCGGAAGAAATGAACGGATGATACAGTGGGACCCGAATTGTTTCGGCACGCTTGAGTTTAAACTTAAATCCGGCCCGGTGACCTGCGCGCGGCTGGTTGAATATGACGGTGAATTCAATATGTTTATCGGCTCGGGAGAAATTATCGACATCGAACCGGCAATACGCGGCGCCTACGGCTGGGTAAAAGTCAAAGATGTAGGTGACTTTGAGCAGAAACTGATAGACAGCGGTACCGTTCATCATGGTTGCCTTATTCATAATCCGAAGGTAGCTGCGGCTCTGGAAATGGCCTGTTACTTTATTGGTATTAATTGTTTTAAATCCTGAAACCGGAGTTAGAGAATGAAAATAGCATTGATGACTGATATAAGAAAAATAGCGGTAAAAGATATTCCCAAAGCCGGGGCTTTGCCCGGAGAAATACTTATTAAGGTTATGCGCTGTTTTATCTGCGGTTCGGACCTTACTATATTTCACGGTAAACATCCCTGGGCGATAAGGCCGCTTGTTATGGGCCATGAGTTCTCGGGTGTTGTAGAGGCCCATGGTAAAGGCGTAAAGAAGCCAAAGATAGGCACGAGGGTCGCGGTAATACCCCACCGTGTTTGCGGAAAGTGCCCGGCCTGTAAAAAAAAGGTATATAATTTCTGTGAATCTCTCCGCTGTATGGGGGCCGAAGCGCACGGCGCGTATGCGGAGTATATAAGTGTACCGGCTGAAATGGTGGTGCCTATTTCTAAAAATATGAGTTTCGAAGATGCAGCCCTGCTTGAGCCGGCGTGTGTGGCTCTTCACGCGGTAAAGCGGGTCGGGTCTCTGAAAGGAAAGAATGTTCTGGTTGTCGGCGCGGGACCCATCGGGGCTTTTGCCGTGCAAGCAGCCAAAGCCCTCGGCGCAAAAAAAGTCTTTATCGCGGACACGGATGAGTGGCGGCTTAACCTTGTGAAGAAGTTTAAAGTGACAGCGGCGCTGAATATTAAAAAAACTAAACTTGAAAACGCTTTAAAGAGAATCGGAACCTCGATAAAAGAAATAGATGTATTTTTTGATTGCGTGGGTATGGAAGGAGTTGTTCTTGATGAAATCCTGCGCCTGGCCAGACGCGGGACGGATATCGTGATGGTGGGAGTTTTGAGAAGAGAATATAATCTTCCCCACCTGCCGGAATTTGTTCAGCACGAATTGACCCTTTACGGGACGACCATGTATGTGCCTGAGGATTTCAGGCATATGATACGCCTGATGTCTGAAGGGAAGGTAAGTACAAAAGGCCTGAAAACGCATGAGTTTAAACTGGAAGAGATCCAGAAAGTATTTGCTTTCATAGAAGCAAGGAAAGAACCATTTTTTAAGATTATGCTGAAAAACAACTAACATTTCCGGAGACAAACTATGGGATTACTCGGGGTTGATATAGGCAGCAGCGGCATAAAAGGCGTAGTTTTTAATGAACGCGGAAAGGTAATTGCTTCCGCTTCTGCGGCGTACAAAGTAAACTTCACGAAGGAAGGTTTTGTCGAACTTTCTGCGGAGGCGATGTGGAAAGCCTTTGTTTCCGTAGTAAATTCCGTTGCCGGGCAGATAAAATCTTTGGAAATAGACGGCCTGGCCGTATCTTCACATGGAGAAACGCTTATTCTCGCAGACGGGAAAGGTGAACCTATTGCGGATGCGATAATGAATTCCGATAACCGTGCGGCAAAGGAGAGCCGAGAGCTGACTTTAAAATTTGGGTTTGAAAAGATATATAAGCTCTCCGGCGCACCGCCGCATGCCATGTTCCCTCTTGCCAAACTAAGATGGCTGAAAAAATATCAGCCGCATATTTTAAAAAAAGCGAAGCGGTATCTGGCGGTGGGAGATTTTATCCTCGGAAAGCTGGGGCTATTTTCAGTTATTGATCCGTCGCTGGCTTCAAGGACCCAGCTTTTTGATATAAATGCAAGAAAATGGTCAGAGAGTTTGTGCGGGGAGCTGGAGCCGGGGGCTTTGTCGGTTGTCCGGCCGGCAGGAACGGTAGCGGGCTTTTTGTCTTTGAAATACGCGAAGTTACTCGGACTCGAAAAAGGCACGGCGGTTGTTGTAGGCGGGCATGACCAGGCCTGCGCGGCTTTGGGAATGGGAATTATAAAAGGCGGAGTTGCCGGTGATTCTGCGGGAACTTATGAGTGCCTGAGTATAAGCAGTGCAAAACCGCATCTGGAAGCGCATGCGCGGGCTTCATATCTTAATAGTTACTGTCATGTAGTTCCGGGCCAATATATCACTCTCGCATTTTTTGGCTCGGGCCTTATGATGCGCTGGTTCACCGAAAATATCTGTGAAGTAAAGGACCCTTCGAAGATAAAAATTTTATTGGCAGAATTAGAAAGTGAAGCAGAGAAAGGTGCCTCCGGCTTGAATATTGTTCCCCATATAGTGGGAGCTTTAAATCCAAAATGGAACCCGAAAGCCACAGCAATGATAGCGGGTATACGGCCTTATACCTCCAGAGCCTCTATCTACCGCGGCATCCTTGAAGGAATCTCAAAGGAGGTTGCCTTGAATGCGGGGTTACTGGAAAGGCTGGACAAAAATTTTAAAGAGATAGTTATTTCCGGCGGCGGTACCAATTCAAAATTGGGTTTAATTCTTCGGGCCTCGGCCGTGAATAAAAAATTACAAATACTTCATACCTCCGAAGCAAGCTGTCTTGGCGCGGCTATCCTGGCCGGAGTAGGCGCAGGAAAGTTTAAAGATACGAAAGAGGGTGTTAGGCTGATGTCGCGGTACAATAACACGGTAAAACCGGATAAGAAACTTTCGGAACAGCTTAAAATCAAAGTAGTAGTTACCGCCGTATGAAGTATACTTCTATCAGTACCGCATATATATGGAAGTAAATAGCACTGAAAGTATTGTATAATGATTCGAAAAGCGAGAAAGGGGAAGCTTGATATGGAACTGAAAGAATCAATTAAAACGATTTCCGGGCGTGAACGGTATCTTGCAACGGCTGAGTTTCGGACTGTGGACCGCGCTTTTCTTATTCAGCCAATACCCTGGGATGAAACTCTCGTGCGCTGGAGAAATGAAGGCCTGAAAGCCGAAAACCTGGCGGAACATTTTGGGACTGACACCGAGCTTGGCTATGATCATCCGTTTCACACCGATCACGGGACACCCCTGCTCCTGCCTCCGCTTGAACGAAAGATATTGTCTGAAGCCGATGAACATCAGATCATTTTTGAAGAAGCAGGGAATACGGTCAAGTTGTTCAAAAATAATCCGATGCAATCAATGCCTCAATTTGTCGAGTATCCCGTAAAAAATCGCGAGGATTGGGAGAAGATCATCAAGCCGCGGCGGGATTGGCATACACCGGGATGGACGCTGCAGGGCGAAGAATTGAAGAGTTATGCCGAAAAGGTAAGGACCCGTGATTACCCGCTCGGGCTCTGGGCTGCTTCTCTTTACGGTTGGCCGCGCTGCTGGATGGGAGTCGAACGGCTTTCCATGATGTTCTATGATGACCCGGACCTGGTCCATGAGATGTGTGAGCACATTGCAGAGTGGGCGGTGCAAACACTTACCCCGGTTCTTAATGCCGTACAATTTGATTTTGCATATATCTGGGAAGATATGGCCGGAAAAGCCGGGCCTCTTTGTTCTCCTTCTACCTATCGGGATTTTTGCCTGAAGCCGCTTAAGCGTGTTACAAATCTGCTTCGCAAAAACGGTGTAAAACACATCATCGTTGACAGTGACGGCAACAACGATGTGTTGATCCCTCTTTGGTTGGAAGCAGGTGTAAACGGCCTGCGCCCCTTTGAAGTCGCGGCGGGCTGTGATGCCATAGCCACGCGCCGGAAATACGGCAAAGACCTGATCATGCAGTGGGGTATAGACAAACGGGCGCTGGCCAAAGGTAAGGATGAGATTGACCGTGAAATACTTTCTAAGGTTCCCTGGCTTTGCATGCAGGGCGGGTATTTCCCGCAGGTGGACCACCTGGTGCCGCCGGATGTTTCGCTTTTGAACTACACCTACTATTCGAAGTTACTCCGGTCAGTGGTTGAAGATCCGGAAAGACACCTGCATGAAGCAAAACGAAGGGGTTTTTGGAAAGAGTAACAATATTGATTTAAGCAAAATTTAATTTGTAAAATTAAAAGGAGAAAGACAATGGCAAAGAAAACTTCTAAAGCGTCCGCAAAAACAGAGAACACGGAAATAGCTTTTTATAAATCCAAGGACCGCCCCGCGGCGCGCTATGTATCCGCGACCAGCGTCTGCGAAGAAGCGCTGCAGGATACCCGCTGGATAGGACTCTATCGTTCGGCGAGCGGACAGGTGCAGAGGGAGAATATCACCTCTGACCTTCCCGGGCTTAAGACCGTTGAGTTTCCGCTCCATACCTTTGAACTGGAAATTGACGGGCAGGACCTGCGCAACGGTTGGGAATGGGTGAGCGCAACGGAACGGAAAGGTGAAAGAGGGACGAGAGAGGCGGTGGTGGAACTTCGCCATACTGTCAGGCCGGTTAAAGTTAAGATAATTACACGCATGGACGGTACGCCGTTTTATTCGCGGCACCTGGAGATTACAAACACCGGAAAGGCGGCCGCTTCACTTTCCCGTGTAAGCCCGTGGTCAGGTCTGCTTTGGAGCTGGAACCCTCAGGGGCACTGGGGCGAAATGCCGCAGGAAAAAAAGAAGCCCTTCTCGCTTGGTTCTTTCGAAAGCGTTTGCCAGGGCTCCGAAGGTAATTTTCTCTGGGAAGACCTGCCGAAAGGCACAAGACGCATTGAAGGCGCCAACGGACGCAGTGGCTTCGGAAATCCGTTCGTTGTATTAAAGAATAACATGACCGGCGAGACTGCGATAATATCCCTGGCCTGGTCAGGTAACTGGTATGCCGAGTTCTGGAATGACCCTTACCGGGATCTTTCCAACGAACCGAGCCGGGGCGTAAGCCTCGGATTTAGTATGGGGCCGAATGGGTCCGCTCCTCAGCGTGTTCTTGACCCGGGTGAGACTCTAAAAACACCTGAAACGCACCTCGGCATATTGCATTGCGGCGAAGCTGAAGCGGTGGCCGCCTGGCACGGGCATCTCCGTGCTTCGGTAATTCCTTCGAGGCCTAAAGGTAAAGAGATGTATAGCGTTACCGGCCGTGTGGTAGAGGAACCCGGAAAATGGATACATAAGGAAATTGAGATTGCCGCCGAAGTCGGGGCAGAGGCTTTTATGGTGGACGCCGGCTGGTACGGGGATGAGTTTGGCAGTTGGTGGAATAACCGCGGCGATTGGTGGGAAGGCAAATGGCTGCCGGGAGGATTAAAAGCCTGTAGGGACCTTTGCCATAAGAAAGGAATGCTGTTTGGCCTCTGGATGGAGCCTGAGTCAGTTGGCCCAAAAAGCAAACTTATGAAAGAACATCCTGAGTGGCTGCTTCGCACCGATAATGGCCGTGAGGTTTCTCCTAAACAAGAGGCGCCTTATACGAATCATGTTTTGGATCTTGCAAATCCTGAGGCGGCGGCATTTTTCCAAAAGGAAGTGGTCAGGGTTATACGGGAACATAAATTGGATTTCTTTAAGATAGATTACAATGTTATCGTCAGTGAAGGCGGACAACACAACAAGAACGGTTTCAGCGAGAGTGAAAACTGGCGGCATTACGAAATGCTCTACAAAACCTTCGACCAGGTCAGGCGCGAGATGCCTGAGGTCGCTCTTGAATGCTGCGCGGCCGGCGGAGGAAGGAACGACCTTGGTATAATGTCCCGCTTTCATTATGCCTGCGAGTCGGACTTTTCTATGTTCCCGCGAAGCATCCGCACGATAAACGGACTGACGCGGTTTTTTCCTCCGGAAGCACTCTGTTATTACCATAATCATATGCAAAACGCCCACCAGAAGGTCGATCTGGATTCGCACCTGCGCGTCACTTTGTTCGCCCAGCCGATATTTGTCGGCTTTGGCGGTCAGTATGCAGACAGGACGACACCGTATTTCCAGAAGACCAAACGGTATATCAAACTGGCAAAAGATTTTACCGCGCCTATTCTTGCAGGCAAACCCACAGTCTATCATCACACACCGGATATCGGGCTCTATACTCCGGCCGAGTGGTGTGTGCTGGAGTACGGTGCAGAGGATAAGAGCAGAGGCTATGCCGGAGTTTTCAAATTGACCAATGGTAGATCTGAGTACAAACTGTGCCTTCGCGGTGTAGATGCGGCTTCTACCTACAAAATTACGCTTGATAATCATAATCAGGTGCTACATATGTCAGGCCAGGAGATACTGCTTCACGGCATACCTGTGGAGCTTGATGCGGCGAATACGAGCGAGTTGGTTATGTATGTAAAAGTACAAGGTACGAAGTATCCGCCTAAAGGCGAGATCTCTCCAAAGAGAATCTTTGGAGGACAAAGTTAAAGCAAAAGCAGAAAAGAAAAATTCAGTGATAGCATCCGTCTGCTCAACAAAGCTAGGTCTCTCTAAAACAAAGTTTTGGAGGACAAAGTTAGAGCAAAAGAACAAAGCAAAAGAACAAAGTAGACTTTCTCTAGTGGAGATGTTATGTTCTTAAATGATATAAATGTAAAACCAATTTTGGCGCGGCATGAGGCTTTCTGGAAGAGAGAGATAGTGGACCGGGTCTGTATTTCGGTTACTGCGCCCGCTGACAAGCAGGTTGCGGTGCCTAAAGCCCGTTCGGACGAAGAACTTCTTTCCAATCCTGAATTTGTAGTCCGTCGCGAAGAAGCACGGTTACAAAATACCTACTTTGCCGGGGATGCTTTGCCTGTCGCTTATGCCGAAGGCAATTTGCTTTATCCGTGCTGGGGTGGTCTAGGCCGTTTTGAAAAAGGAACGGTCTGGGTCGATCCTTCGATGCATGACTTGCAGGAATGGAAGGATTTACGGGTTGACCGGAATAATATCTGGATAAAGCGCTTTTTGGATTCAAACTGCGCTCTGGCCGAGGCCTCAAAAGGCAGATATTTGGTTGGCACGCAGGGGTTTTTTGGCGCCATGGATGCGCTGGCTCTGGTCAGGGGATATGTAGATTTTCTAATGGAACTGGGATTGGAAGAAGTTGGCCCTTCGCTGCATTTGGCTCAAAGAAAGGCAATCGAACTTCACAAAGAAATTATCACGAAAGCATGGAATGATGTAGAGAAATATCAAAAAGGAACGGTGACAACTCCCGGGATATGGGCGCCGGGCCGAATCAACTTCTGGAGCGCTGACTTCTCCTGTATGATCGGGCCGTCGGACCTTGAAAAATGGCTTATTCCTGAATTTGAAGAAATGGTTAACTTGTGTGAATTCAGTATGTATCACCTTGACGGACCGGACGCAGTCAGGCATCTTTCCCGTATAGGGCAGATGAAAAACTTAAAGGGCATTCAATTCACCATCGGTCCGCAGATGGAAAACGATGTACCATACTGGCTCGGGGTTGTTAAGCAGATCCAGGCCCTGGGCAAAGCCACCTTCATTTATTTCTATGAAAAACCGGAATTACTGGAAACGGTGCTAAAAGCTCTTGATCCACGCGGTTTGTTTCTTTTTACCCAGGCGAAAAATGTAAAGCAGGCGGACTTGCTTGTAGAAAAGGCTGCAGAACTTACAAGCAAGCGCCTCTAAACATGGAAAAGACATCTGTTGTTACCAAGACAAAATATTAATTAACTTCTAAAGGCTTTTCAGCCGGGACTTTTTATTGATTTTAATATTGAAATAAGAATTTTGCCGATATAGTATAGGTAAAAGGTTAAAGAGAATTCAGGAGGAAGTAATGGCTAATGCGAAAAAAGTTGTACTAAATCCGATAAGTTTGTTTAGATGCTTTTTCGGATTACTATTGCTGACAGTACCCGGTTTGGCCGGAGTCAGAATTCTGCCGGTTAACCCTGCAGGAATGGCTGTAAGTGTTGAAGCAGGCAGTGTGGTTTTACCCGGAGGCAAAACCGTAGAGGTAAAAGCGGTTCAGCTTAAATTTGATGCTCCTGAGATACGCGATTTTAATGTTGACGCTAAGGCACCTCGAAACTATGCCTCCTGGTATGAACCGTGGGATTGCTGGCCGGGATATAGTCAGGATAAAAAAATAAACTACATAAGTTTGTATCCCAAAACCGATGAAGAGGGTACTTTGATCCTTGGGTCCCTTTACCGTTCTGTACTTTTGGAATCTATTGTGGTCACCAATGCCGACGGCAGTAAGAAGTATAAAATGAACGAGGATTACAAATATCAGTCCGATTGGGGGCATATAGCCAATCTGAACGGCGGGTTGGGTAAGGAATGGGAAGCCGAGTTGAAGGTTTCCTGCAAATACGCCACGCAGAGGTTAGATCTTGTCCAGGCGGGTCCTGACGGTGTAGTTAATGTAAAAAAAGGCAAGCCGCTTATAGTTTGCCCTGAGCTTCCTGAACCAGATGAAGGTTGTATCGGGCTTGCCGGTATCTATATAGCGGGCTGGAAAGCGTCGGACAGTCCCTACTATGACGGCGTTGCCGGTCTTAAGGATGCAGTCGTTTACGCTATAACGCCTTACGAAATATTTCCGATAAAAACTCTTCCTCCTGTTGCTCCCGTTAACAAGCCGGCTCTGGAAAAAAGTATTCAGAAACTTAAAGCCGGAGGGGAATTTAATATAGCTTTCATCGGTGACAGTATTACCGTGGGGGCCGAGGCCCCGGTCTGGTGGGATAATCTTTGGACTGAAAAGAATCTCGGCTATCCGAGCCGGGTGGTAATGGGCCTAAGAAAATTATTTCCTAAAGCAAAGATCACTCCAATTCCGGCATTCCAGGGCGGGACTACTACAGGTTACGGCGTGGAGATGCTTAAGAAGACTGTTCTTCCTAAAAAACCTGACCTTATAGTTATTTCCTTCGGCGGTAACGACGCAGGCGGCTCCATAGGCGGTAAACCTAATAATCCGCCGGAGAAATTCAAGGAAGACCTCAGGGCTATGATCAAAAAAGCCAAGTCTGCAAATGCAGAGGTTCTCCTGGTGGTGACCATGCATCAGAGTGCCCGGCTAAAAAATAAAGTGGCGGAGCGCTGGCCGGAGTATGTAAAGGCAGAGCTTGACCTGGCCAAAGAAGAAAATATCGGGACGGCTGACTGCGACAGCGAGTGGCAAAATCAGGTGTCGCGCGGCATCCCGCCTTTTTCCCAATTGCACAACGGCATAAATCATCCGGGGAAGTCCGGCCACAAGCTTTTTGCCGATGTGATTCTGCGGTTCTTTGAATAGTTACGCCGGGAATCTAAATGAGATATTACACATACTGCCAAAATACTTTGACATAGCAAGAAGATCTAAGATCATTGAAGGATATTGAAAGTTTGTATCTGTGGAATCGTTCTTCCTAAAGGGGGAAATATGCTGTCAAAAGTAAAAGCTGTTGCGGTACTGTTCGTTTTCTTGCTTTCTGCAGGTATGCTTGCGGAAGACGCAAAGCCTGTTGTTCAGCCCAAGGATATTCCGGGGAAGTTCACTCTAACGCCCCAGCCTTTCCCGCCTCTGGCTGATATCATCGCAGCCGCGGTTCCTGACAGGCCGGTCTATGGCCTGTATATTTGGGCGGAAGAGTACCGTACTTTGCGCGAGGAGATCCGCAAGATCGGCTGGAAACAGATCCGTGTAGGCGGGCCGTGGGACGATGCGACCATGCGGATGGTGGTCGAGGATGATGTTGAAGCAATGTTGGTCTTCGGAGAAAAAAACCGTAATAATTTCAAAAATGACGAGGAGTTCCTTGCCACCTGCATGCGCAGTATAGAAAAATTACTTAACCGCTATGGCCCGGGAGGAAGTTTCTTCAAAGATAATCCAGGTTTACCGGTCCGGCCGATCACGGCGCTTGAGATCTGGAATGAACCCAACTTTCAATATATGATACCTGACCGTCAGCCGCAAGCTGATGTCGAAAAAGAACGCGAGGCGCTTTATGCTAAACTCCTGCCTGCCGCTGCAAAAACAATAAAAGCAAAATGGCCTGAAGTGCGCGTAGTTGGTTTTGGGGCCGGGGGAGCCAGTGCCGGCGATCTACGGTTTATTAAAAATGTCATTAAGAAGGATCCGAAGCGAATACCCGAAAGTTATGATATTCTTTCAACTCATCCTTATGTCTGCCCCGTACCGCCCGAGGCGGATTCGGTACAGCCGTGGGGGAGTTATTCGATTTCTAAGAGCCTCGCCATTATACGCACCACCCTCGGTTCCTCCGCGATACCTGTCTGGTACACGGAGCTTGGCTGGGATGTTTCCCAGGCAGACGGCGGTTACTATAAGACCAACGACAGCCCGAGGACAAATACCCAACTTCAGGCTGCCTATATCTGCCGTATGTATTCCCTGGCCCTGCGCCTGGGGGTTGGGCGTGTCCATGTAATGCACGCCTTTGATACGGATAACTGTAACTTTGGCTTCTTTATGCATAACAAGACCTGGGGTTCTCTTCTTCCGGGGGAGCAGTCCTGGAGGCCGTCTTCCCATGCCGTGCGCAACATGATAAAGTTGATGCCCTTTCCCAAACTGATTAGAGCCGTTAACGACGGTAAAGATGACTGGTATGCCTGGACCTTTAATCCGGACGCCCGTTCAAGAGCTACCCTTCCTCCTGTGACCATGGCTTACTGTGTTTCCGGGCAAAAGAATGTTGAAATTGACTGGAGTGCTCCTGCCGCGACACTGGTGGATATGCTGGGTACTGCGCAGAAAATTAACGCAAATCCCGGGGGTGAGGGCAAGTGGAAACTGCCGGTAGAAATAGGGCCTTGCCCAATTTATTTGACAACAGCAGACAAATAAATAAAAGAATAAATAATGTATGATGGATGACAAATTCCGGACTTGTTTTTATATCTTGTTGTCTTGTTGAAATACCTTCTATATTCATCTGGAAAAAATACTGTCTAACAGGTATAATACTGCTCAATGCTAACAAGGAGCAAAAATATGAAATATAAAGCCATTGCTTTGCTTTTAGGGGTTGTTTTTATTGTCTTTCTTTTTGCGTTTCTTTTTAAAAAGCCGTCCGAGGAAATTTATACGCTGAAAAGGACGGATGTTGACTATAAGATACTTGCCAGTTGTACTGTTAGTTTTCCTGAACCGTATGAGATGGCGGCAAAGACGGAGGGGGATGTTTTAGGTATTCCGGTTGCCGAAGGGAAGCAGGTAAAAAAGGGTACTTTGCTTATTCAAATAGACGATTTCAAGGAAAAACAGAATCTCATAATAGCCGTAAACAATTACGAAAACTCCAAACTAAAACTCAAAAATTCCAGAGAAGAAACCTACCCCCGTCTTAAAGAACAGTTAAATGATGACACTGCTGTACTAACCGACGCGAAAAACCAGTATGAGAGGACCAGAAAATTGTTTGAGGGCGGCGTGGTTTCTAAAGCTGAGTTGGAAAATGCAAAGACAAAATATGACGCCGGACAGGCAAGATTCAACCAGACAAAATTGCAGCTGGACTCGTATTCCAAAAGCGGCGCGGCGGCGGAACTTATTAACCAGCTTAATATATTGAATGCGCAGGTGGAGCTGGCAAAACGCGCGGTGGGCGAAAGACAGTTACTTGCGCCCTATGATTGTACTGTAATAAAAATAGATGTTAAAGAAGGCGAAACGGTTACTACCGGAAAAAAAGCTCTGACCATACTGGAAAAAAAAGATTGGATCCTCGAGACTAATGTTGACCAGAAGGAAGTAAGTTTTTTAGAAACAGGCCTGCCCTGCTTTATTCTCTTTGATGCCTACCCTTCTGAAAAAGTAAAGGCCAATATCAGCCTGGTTTGTTCCACCATAGACGGCGCAAAAGGTACCTGCAATCTTAAACTGCAGATAAAAGAAAACAAAACTTTTATTAAACACGGCATGACCGGAAATGCTGAAATAACGGGAAAGAAAATAGAAAATGTTAATGTAAATGTTCTTGCTCTGCCTTCCAAATATATCATCCGGGAGAAAGCGGGCAACTTTTTACTGGTGAAAACAGAAAAAAGAACAGATAAAATGCCGGCGGAGTTTAACACTATCGGAGAAAAATGGGTGAGTCTGAAGAATATTCCTGAGGGCTCAAGGATAGTCCTGCCTAAATGAAAAGCAGCAAAAATCAATATGAATTAATGATTGCTCTGCGCTTTCTGCTCAAAGGCCGGGGGCAGACAGTTCTTATTGTCCTGGGTATTGCAATGGGTGTCGCCGTGCAATTCTTCCTTGCCTCTCTGATCGGCGGCCTGCAGATAAGCCTGATTGACCGGACTGTCGGGGCCGCGCCGCATATAAATATTTTACCCGCAGACCGCATTGCAAAACCTATAAGCGGCGGGGTGAAAAGCGATAACAGAAAGGTGCTCTATGAAGAACGCACCGAAATATATTCCTGGCAGCAGTATGTAAATGATCTGAAGAAAGATAAGCGGATACTTTATGCGGCCCCTGCGGCAAACGGCTCAGGTTTTATTGAAAGAGGAACTTCCGTTGTCCCCGTAATCGTAAAGGGCCTGACCGCGCCTGACGGGCTGGATATTTATAAGATAAGGAAAAAAATAACCGCCGGAATCCCTGAACTCTCTTCGGATTCCGCCCTTTTAGGTAAGGGTATCTGCGACCGGCTTACGCTTGCTGTCGGGGATAAGTTCTTTTTAAGGAACAATAAAGGGGAACAGGTATTTTTGCGGGTCGGCGGGATATTTGATCTCGGGTCTTCAGCCGGCAACGAGCTGGTCGTAATCTCCATGGATAGGGTCCGTAGTTTCTTCGGGATAGAGGGCGTTTCTGTTATAGAGTTGCAGGTAAAAGATGTCTTTTCCGCGGAAAAAATTTCTAAAGAATACGGCCGTCAGTACGAAAGGGTAAAACTGGAATCCTGGCAGGAAAAAAACCGGGAACTGCTGACTGCGCTGAGTTCCCAGAGCTCTTCCTCCGACACCATACAATTCTTTGTTATTATAAGCATCTCTCTGGGCATCGCGAGTGTTCTGGGTATTGCTGCGGTTCAAAAGCAGCGGCAATTAGGCATATTAAAGGCGATGGGCACAACAAACCGCAGCGCTTCAAAAATATTTATAATTCAGGGCTTTTTGCTGGGCAGCACCGGCTCTGTTCTTGGTGTGGCTTTCGGTCTCTTTTTGGCTTACGGCTTTATTGCCGGGACCGGCGTCAATTTTGGGTTTGAAATAAATGCCCGCACGCTTGTAACTCCGGTAATACTGGCTATACTGGCGGCGGTTATCGCCTCTACTATTCCGGCTAAAAGAGCGGCGAAACTTTCGCCTATTGAGGTGATCAGGAATGGCTGAGAGCGTGCTTAAAACAAAAGGCCTGAATAAAACCTACTTCGGCAAAGTTAATACGCCGGTGCTTTTCGATATTAATATTGAGATTGAAAGAGGAAGTTTTACCGCCCTGATCGGTCCGTCCGGTTCCGGAAAAAGCACGCTGCTTAATTGCCTGGGCCTGCTGGACCCGCAAACCTCGGGTGAAATTGTTTTTGACGGCAAAAGTATTATTTCACAAAATGTTAACGAGCTGGCAGATTTCCGTAACGCGAATATCGGCTTTATCTTTCAGCTTCATTACCTCCTGCCGGAATTCACTGCCTATGAAAATATATTAATTCCCTGCTGGATAAGAAACGGAAAGCCCTCACCGGAAATAGAAAAAGAGGCCCTAAGAATTATGGACCGTATAGGAGTATTGAAGTTGAAGGATAAATTGACTTCGGAGATATCCGGTGGGCAGCAGCAGCGGGTATCTATAGCAAGGGCTCTCATCAATAAACCTAAACTAATATTTGCCGATGAACCGACAGGCAACCTGGACCGGGATAGCGGCGGCACGGTGCTGGACCTGATGGCTGAACTTAACAAAGAGAATAATATAACCATGGTTATGGTGACACACGACAGAGAAGTAGCCTTAAGGGCGGATTATATTTACGAGCTGGTAGACGGAAAAATTTGCAAATATCTGGAGGTCAAAAAGACCGGAAAGGCAGGAGCCGCGAAAGCAATAGAAGAGCGGGCTTGTGATTTTAAATAAAATTGCAGATTAAGTGTGTTTAACGGCACATCCGCTTTTCAAGGCGGGCCGGGTTTTTGAGAAAGAACCTTTTTCTTGAGCATTTCCAGATGGGCTTTTGTGTCCGTCATTATTATAGCCGTAAGGGCGTTAAATTTGGAATCCGTAGTTTTTGCTATTTCATGATATTTGTTCTCGAGAAGAGAGTTCTCTATATCTGTGGCCAGTAAAAGAAATTTTACGGGTAGAATTTCTCCGGAGCGCGCACCCGATATTTTCTCTTTTACACTCCCGGTTACAAGTAAAACAGCTTTTAGAGTCAGCGGCCTTCCGGTGATAAAAGCATCAGGATTATTGGTGATGGCTTCTATTATACTGCCTAAATGTTTGATATGGATTAATTCTGCTTTTTGGAGAACTTCCCAGAAAACTTTGTCCTCGCCGTAAGTTTTTTCGGAAAAACACCCGTAAAGCGCGGAAACTGCGCCTTCCAGTTCTTTAAGAGCGTTAAAGACAAGAAGCAATTGTTCCTGCGCCATTATACTCCCGGAAGAAAATCCATACTATATTTTCTCAAACAGACCCTTATGGTCCGCCTCTTCTCTTACTATTTGCTCAATGAAATCATTGTATTCTTTATTATTGGTCAGTAGGTAATCCATGTACTTTGACTCTATTATGGCTTTTTCTATCCCGCATGCGATAGAAAAAGCATCTTCTTTCGTAAGACAATTCATTTTTGCGTCATCCGTGTAGAGCCTGGTGTTCTCGAGGATAAGGACGGCGGCTTTATGGCTGAAGGATTTGCCTATTATATACACAAGATTATTTTCGGAAATAAGCGAAATTATTCTCTTTATATTGTCGCCATGGACAACCTCATCTGCCGCAATCTTTTTCCAAAAAACGGCATCTTCCGGAAACCGTACGGCAAACAATGAGTAAAGGCGGGCAAGCTCCATCTCGATAGCATACATGACTTGAAAGGTTTGCAATACTACTTTTTTGTCTGAGGAATTTTTGGAAATCATAACATAATTATAAGTGTTTTTAACCGGTAAGGCAACATTTTTATTGAGTTTGTCAAGGTATTACTGTATCATGAGTGTGAACTAAAAAAAGTCCCCCAAAAAGCCGTTCATATCGTAAGGTTCAAGCACGGGAGGCAACAATCAGAGGAGAATTATGGAAAATTTAAAATTTACAGAACTGAAAATATCAAGTGACATTCTAAAAGCGATATCAGATATGGGCTTCGAAGAAACGACACCCATTCAAACCTCGGCCATACCGCCCTTGCTTGAAGGTAAGGATGTTAACGGTCAGGCTCAGACCGGGACCGGAAAGACCCTGGCTTTTGGAATTCCAATCCTTGAAAAAATAGATGCAAGAAAGAAAGAAATACAGGCTTTGATTATGTGTCCGACCCGGGAGCTGGCTATCCAGGTCGCAGAAGAAATGAAACGGCTGATAAAATATAAAAGAGGAATATTTACGCTTCCGGTCTACGGCGGGCAGCCGATCAGCCGGCAGTTGTCGGCCCTGCAGCGCGGTGTTCAGGTCATTATCGGCACACCCGGAAGAATTATAGACCATATTAACAGGGGTTCCATAAGATTTGACAAGGTAAAAATGGTAGTGCTGGATGAAGCCGATAGAATGCTGGACATGGGTTTTGTCGATGACATTACTGAAATACTTAAGAAGGTACCAAAAGAAAGACAGACGATGTTTTTCTCCGCTACTATGCCCAAGGCATTTTTGGATCTGACTAAACGCTTTCAAACCAACCCCGTGCACATTCGGGTTGCGCATGAAGCTTTGACCGTGCCGGCCATAGAACAGTTCTATGTCGATGTAAGAGCCAGCGGAAAACTTGATGTGCTTTCAAATCTGATAGATTTTAATAATATTAAATTGTCTCTTGTTTTTTGCAACACGAAACGCCAGGTGGATGATATTGTGGACGCGCTTCAAGCCCGGGGTTATGCGGTAGAGGGTCTGCACGGGGATTTAAAACAGGCCTCAAGAGACCGGGTTATGAGTAAATTCCGGCGCGGCGCCATAGAAATACTTGTTGCTACGGATGTCGCAGCCCGGGGCCTGGATATAGAAAATGTAGAAGCCGTTTTCAACTTCGATATACCGCAAGATGAGGATGCCTATGTTCATAGAATAGGCCGTACGGGAAGAGCGGGCAAGACCGGTAAGGCCTATACTTTTGTAGTCGGGAATGAGATCTATAAATTAAAAGATATTCAGCGTTATGCTAAAACGAAGATAAACCGGGCAAAAATACCGTCAACGCGGGACCTGGAGGATATAAGAAGAAGTCAGATAATAGAAAGAGTTAAAAAAACTATTGATGAAGGAAAACTTGAAACCTATATGGATCTTGCCGAAACTATAGTCAGCGATGATTACGCGGCTATGGATGTAGCGGCGGCGCTTCTAAAGCTTATGACTGCCGGCGCGCCAGAAAAAGAGGAAGTGGATGATGATGATTTAAATAACACCGGGGCAGTTCCTGGACGGGTAAGAATGTTCATTAATTTAGGCAAGGAAAACGGTGTTTTAGCACCGGATTTTGTGAAATTCATAGAGAAGGAGGGAGGGATTTCTGCGGGAGAGGTTTTTCGCATCAGCCTGCATGACCGGTTCTCTTTTTTTGAAGTTCCTTTAGAAAAAGCGAGAGATGTGATTAAAAGAATAAAAGGCAAAGAATTAAAGGGAAGCAAAGTATTCATCTCGCCGGCGATGAAACGCTGAGGCCGAGAAGATGATGGCACGGATGAGAAAGAGATGGCACAGATAAAAGAAAGATGAAATGGATGAAAGAGAGATGGCACACCCTCCTTGAAGACCGGCGGGCAGGGATAAAGAAAGATAAAACGGATGAAAGGTTTTTGTTCTATTTTTTGAGAAAGTTAACATTTTCTTGAAACATCCAGGCAGGCCCTTGTCTCTTTCCGGTCTGTGAGTTAAAGGCGCAGGAAAGGTTTTGATGCTTCGGTTACCGTAAAAAATCTCGCAGCATTATTTATCAATTATATATTGTTTTCATTGCATTATTTTGCAGGGGTATAAGTAAAAAAATATGGAAAGCGAAAAAATACCCGTTCATATAAGAGAAAAAATAAAACAGGTCCTGCGGCAGGATAAACTGCTTTTGGTCATAGGTTCGGACATAAAATATGACGGCTCTTTTGGGGTGGAATGGCTCGTTGTAACAGAAAATAAATTGCTCGTGTTTTCTGATACGGGAAAAGTACTGCACGCCATAAAGATTAAAGAGATAAAAGAAGTTGAGATAGTTGATCTAATCGGGAGCAGTGCCTTAGAGGTAGATATGAAAAAATACATCTACCGTATTATTCTCTACTCTAATGCCAGAAATTCTGAATTTTACCAGGCAGTAGAAGACATTAATAACATTATAAAAGGAAAAGAAGTAGCGACAAAAGGCAGGTTAAAGCCAAAGGCTATTTGCGGGATTTGCAATCAGCCGATACCCGAAGACCTGGGAAAATGCCCTAAATGCACCGATAAAACAAAAACACTTCTCCGCATCATGAGTTTTGCAAAGCCCTACTGGTCCACAATTCTCTTGATAGTCCTTGTAATGACGATAGGTTCCTTATTCGGCTTAGTGGCACCTTATGTAACTAAAGTCATAATAGATTATATTTTAAAACCCGACCCTCTAACAAAAGCCTTTGCTAATTCCGGCTGGCTCGTTTGGGCCGCTCTGGCGCTTTTTCTTTCCTATGCTGCCCAGCAGCTTTTTAGCGGTTTTTTCCTGGAAAGATTATCCGGTTCCCTGGGATACAAGACGGTCTATGATGTCCGCGCGGCGGTTTATGAGAAACTTCAGGAATTGTCGATGTCTTATTTTGATAAGAATCAGACGGGCGCCATTCTTTCCCGGGTAAATCAGGATACAGGAGAATTGCAAAGGTTTCTGGTGGATTTTGTTCCTATCACCCTTGAAGGTATCATTATGTTTTTTGGGGTCGGCGCGCTTTTGGTATTTATCAGCTGGGAACTGACGCTCTATATTCTGATACCGATTATTCCCACCGTAATATTTTTAAAATGGATATTTCCGAAAGTACGGACTTTCTTCCACAGGTTTTATCATAAAAGGGCAATGCTTTCGGTACTTGTAAATGATTCGGTTTCCGGTATCAGAGTGATAAAGGCCTTTGGTCAGGAAAAAATAGAGATAGAAAAATTTAAAAAGAGAAGCGGGGAGTACCGCGATTCAGGAATAGAAATGGTGAACCAATGGGGCATTTACCATCCCATCCTGCATTTATTCATTACCTTCGGGACGGTTCTGGTCTGGTATGTGGGCGGGGATTTTATCCTCAAAAATAAAATGTCCGTCGGTGATATAGTTGCTTATACCGGTTATTTGGCGATGTTTTACAATCCCATACGGACTCTGACGCGCATGGTAGAAATGATTTCGAATTCGCTCTCTGCCGCAGAAAGAGTTTTTGATATTGTGGATACCGAACCGGAGATTAAAGACGCGGTCTTGCCGGAAAAAATACAGGAAATCCGGGGCAGTATTGAGTTTGACAATATTTCTTTCGGCTATAATAAGTATAAGCCCGTAATCAAGAGAATGAGTCTGGAAATAAAGCCCGATGAAATGATTGGATTGATAGGCCGAAGCGGCGCGGGTAAAAGCACGATGGTGAATTTAATCTGCCGTTTGTATGATGTTAATAAGGGAGAGATCCGGATTGACGGAATAGATATCAAGAAAATCAGATTAGCCGATCTCAGGAGCCAGATAGGCATTGTCCTGCAGGAAACATTTTTATTTAACGGGACTATTTATGAAAATATCGCGTATGCCAAACCGGGTTCTTCGAGAGAAGAAGTAATAGAAGCCTCCATCGCCGCCAATGCCCATGAATTTATTTTGAAAAAACCCGACGGTTATGATACGGATGTCGGGGAGAGGGGTAACAATCTTTCCGGCGGGGAAAAACAGATGGTCTCCATTGCCCGGGCTATTCTTAGAAATCCGAGGATTTTAATCCTGGACGAAGCGACCTCCTCCGTGGATGTGCAAACAGAAAAGAAGATACAGGATGCTCTTGAAAAGCTTACAAAAAACAGGACCACCATTGCCATTGCGCACCGGCTCTCCACTTTAAGAAATTGCAACCGGCTAATAGTTATCAAGGACGGCAGGATTGTGGAAACGGGCACGCACAGGGAATTAATGGCCAAGAAAGGGCTTTTCAACAGGTTGATAACGATGCAAAAGGAATTTTCGGAGCAAGCTTCAAAGGCCAAGGTTCTATGAGGAAAAATAATGTATATACTTGATTCTAAAAAGATAAAAATAGAGAAGAGTGAAAAAAACCGGTTAAGTTTGACCACACAGGACGGCAAAACCTACAAAAATGTTAATTTCCTTCTACTCTTTCCCTTCACTGACCTCGAGAACCATGTATCTGCGGTCATAAGGAAAGGAGCGGAGTATACGGAGATAGGCATTATAAGACATCTGAAAAGTTTGCCAAAAACAATGAGCCAATATGTTAGGGAAGATCTAAAATTGAGATACTTTGTTCCCGAGATTATAGAGATAAACAGTATTACAACCAGATACTGGTTCCATAAATTTGATGTTAAGACCGACCGGGGAAACAAAATATTTTATCTCAGGAATGTGAGAGAAAATGTAAGGTTTAAAGCAGATAGCAGTATAGTAATAACAGACATGGAAAAATGCAGATATAAAATACCGGATTACGACAATTTGTCGGCAAAAACACGCGCAGAACTGGACAGGATCCTGTTATAAACCGGTTTAGCCCGGCCTAAAAATTAATATTTCAGGTAGATAATTCTGATTCCCGCCAGGCCCAGAACAATACCGAGCCAGCCGAGTGCTTTTATTTTTTCTTTAAAGACTGCGAGAGAGAGAATTAACCCGAGAATTATAGGGCCTGAAAGGGTTACGGTGAAGACTACGCTTGAGGGAAATATTCTTAACGCGGAGATGGTGCAATAAACTCCGGCTATACTGCCGAGAGCCGCAATAAGCCCATAAGGCAGAGCTTTTTTTGAATAGGACCTTGTTTTAAAATAAACAGGAAGAAGCACCAACACTCCCGCCAGGTAAGATAAAAAAAGATAAACCGCCGTGCTCTCCTTATAATAGGCTACGAGCTTTTGCCCGATTCGCGGCCCGCCGCTTAAGAAAAAAGAGAGGAGAATAAGGAGGAACCACTTGAAGGCCGAAGATTTGATGCCAAAGAAGGCTTCATTGGAATAGGAGATAAGAAATATTGCAAGCAGAGTGAGAGTGATACCTGTTTTTGCGGATGAGTGTAAAGGTTCTGCCAGCAGTAAAACGGAAAATATTATGGGCAAAATAAAAGAGGTTCTGTAAATGGTATTTGAAAAACCAAAATGCCCCAGACGGATAGCATAGTTAAAAAGAAGTACCGCAATTCCGCCGCAGGCGCCGGGGATAAAGGATATAAGGATAATTCTGCCGGTTACCAAAGGTACAGGGTTAAAGGCCAGCAGGCCCAGGCAAAGAAGCGCGCTTATCGTAAAAAGAGTGGAAGTCAGGTCGAGAGCCGAAATATTGTTACGGCTTGCAATTTTAGCAACGAAAGCGACTGTGGTTATTCCGAGAATTGTTATTAATACATAGAGCCAGCCCATAAATACTCCGGTAGTTATGATTTTCCCGGTAGAAACTTTTTCTAAGAGGGTTTGTCGTGTAATAATAACATTGTTTTATATTTTTAGCAAGAAATATCAGAAGAAGGTCCGAAGGTGAAAAACTTAAGGTCAGCCCATGTTAGTTTTACTTTAATTTCCGGTCGAAGTAATATTTACCTATCATCGCACAGCGTTCGCGGATCCCGAATTTTTCCGCTAATATTATACTGGCGGGTTTTAAAGAGAATTCTCCGTATTTTTCGTTTACCTCAAAGAGAGTTTCCTTTAATTTTTGATCTTTCTCTGCACTGTCAAAAAGAAGCGCCTGCCCATTTTCTTCTACCAATTGACCGGCGCTTAAACCCAGAAGCCGGACTTTCTTTTGCAGGGGCATAAGTGCTTTAAAGATTTCAAAGCCCTGCCGGAAGAGTTCCAATCCGCTGTCGGTGTGTTGTTCCAGGGTGGTCTGGCTCCCAAAACCGGTAAAATCGGCGTATCTTACATAAAGATGAATGGTCCGGCCCTTTAATTTGTAGCGCTGCAGGCGGGTGGCTACTTTTTCGGAAAGCATTCTTAAAAACGCTCTTACTATATCTATATCGTAAGTATCTTCGGGGAAGGTGTGGGAGTGCCCGACGCTTTTCACCCGGCGCTGTTTGTAATAGGATATAACCGGGTCAAAATATTTACCCTGACCCATGAGTTTCATTTTTGGGCCGAGAATCCCAAACTCATGTTTTAAGAGGTCGCTATCTGCTTCGCCTAGTTGTTTTGCAGTTTTTATGCCATAGTTCGCAAGCCGTTCGGCAGTTTTTCCGCCGATGCCCCAGAGTTCCTTTGCTGCTAAGGTAGCAAACAGCACCGGAATATCTTCGTCGTTAATCTCGGTAAGCCCGTCCGGTTTTTTCATATCACTTGCGAGTTTGGCCACGAGCTTGTTGGTGGCAATGCCTATGGAGCAGGTTAGGCCCAGCTTCTCTTTTATCTCTTTTTTCATTTGCAGGGCGGCCTCGCCTGCGGTAAACTGCGCGCCTTTTAAATCGAGAAAGCATTCATCAATGGAGTAAATTTCCACCAGATCCGTAAAATGCAGGAGTATCTCGTGTATCTTGTAAGAAGCGTCAAGATATTTGTCCGGGTCAGCCGTTACGACAATTACATGCGGGCAGAGCCGTTTTGCCTCGGGTATGGTCATACCGGTCTTTATCTTATAAGCCCGGGCTTCGTAAGAAGCGGTGGTAACTATAGTTCTGGCATAATTCTTCTCCGGATCCGCCCAGCCCGCCACAACGATAGGCTTGCCTCTAAGCGAGGGATTAGCCACCTGCTCGACGGAGGCAAAAAAGGAATTCATGTCGATATGCAGAATATTATTTATGGACATAAATAATATTCTGCATGGTTTATAAGGTTTGTAATGTTTGTAAAGTTTATAAGGTTTAGAAGCAAAGCTTTTCTCGATAGGAAGGGATATAGTTCTGTCAATATTGATTGACAGCGCGAGATAAGGTAAAAACAGGTTAAAAAGAAAAGAAGGTTTGCAAAGTAAAAGCCAGTTAAAAGACAAAGACTGTTCATAAGGTCCTATTCTTTTATGGATTTTGAAAGATATTTTATAAGACTGCTTGTCATGGCGCTAATACATTTACAATCATTATAAAGTTTGTCGTAAATAGTGTTGTTTGTATATTCCTGGTCTAAAGCTACTGTTAGTTGTGCTCTTACTTCCGCGCACGAGCCTTTAGCAATAAAAAGAAAACGAACGAACTCCATATTGGACTTTCTTTCAAAACCTTCCGCTATATTAGACATGACCGATACTGCGGACCTTTGTATCTGATCCTTAAGCCCGTAATCCTTGGAAAACCTGCTATTTTTGGTTAAACCATAGATATCTTTCGTCAATTGTCTTGACCTCTTGTATATATCCAACTCCTCAAACGAATTAACCTTCATATTAAACCCTCCCAAAAACCTAATTAATAATAAACCTGTTCTCTGAAATAATATCAGTCAATGATTTTAGACCTTATAAACATTATGAACATTATAAACTTTATAAACCTATGGCGTTATTCGACGCCGACTTTATTAAGTAACCATTCCATTGTTTTCTGGTTAAAGCTTATCTCGTAGATGTTCTTCCCGTCGGTTACCGAGAAGTTGGTGATTACGGCGCTTCCGGCAAAACTTTTCCAGCGCATAGAGACACTTTTTATATCGTATTTTTTATCCATCCATTTAAACCATTTCGGATTAATAAGTTCGCCTTCAAAAACAGCCCCGACCTTTATGCGTTGACCAATTACCGTAATATTCATAACATTCCTTTAATATCTATTCATCGATCTTGTTTCGAGTTTCGAATTTCGAATTTGTACTTACCTGTATTTCCTTATTACCCCGATTACTTTTCCGGCTATCTTTACATTTTTTGAAATTATGGGTTCATACTTCGGGTTTTCTGCCAGGAGTTTTACCCCGGTTTCGGTTTTCTTGAACCTTTTTACCGTCGCCTCTTCATCTATTATGGCGGCTACGATATCCCCGTTTACTGCCGTGGCTTGTTTTTTTACAAAAACAATATCCCCGTCAAAGATGCCTGCGTTGATCATGCTGTCGCCTTTTACTTTTAAGGCAAAGATATTATCGGTGCAGGAAAATATATAATTCAAGTCTATCAGTCCTTCTATATTCTCAATGGCTTCAAAGGGTTTGCCGGCACTGACTTTTCCGAGCAAGGGTATTCCTGTAGATTTTTTCAAAAGAAAAATACCCCGGGAAAGCCCTTCTTTCAGTTTAAGATAACCTGCCTCTTCGAGTTTCCTCAGATGATGTCTTATAGTCCAGGTGGACTTGAGTCCTGATTCCCTGCAGAGCTCCCGGAGGGTGGGTGGATGGTTATTTTCTTTTAACCAGGTGATTATGGAATTAAGCACCCGGTTTTGCGCGGTGGATAGAGTAGACATAAACACTCCTTTTGCTAAAGCGATTGCACTTCCGCCAGTTATATTCGGCGGATCTTTCGACGAGATCACAAAGCTGTGTGATTGCACAGATTCGATTGCTAAAGCTATATTATATTGTATAGCACATTTGTGCTATTATGTCAACAGCCGGCTAATTTAACCGGTCCGGTCAAAAAAACCGTTTAATTTACAGCAATTATCTTCGGGACTTTTCTCTTGAACAAACTTCTTTGGATGCTATAATAATTTAATATTACCGTCAGAAAAAGAGAGGGAAAGTTTGTGAAGATGAAGATTGCAGTTTTGGCGGCGGTTTTGTGTTCTTTTATTTTTGCGGAAGAGTACTGGGTTAAGCCGATGGCTGAGACACATAAAAACTTTAAGGGCAAGCCCGGAACGGTGGCGCTTTACGGCGATAGTATTACCTATGTTGACCGGTTCTGGACTCCGATTAAGGACGGGGTTATAAATTGCGAGGATATAGACACAAAAAAACTTATTAATTATATCGCGCCTGAATGCTGGAAATGGAAAGGCAAAGAGAACGGAAATGTAATAGGCTGGAGCGTGAGGAACGGCGTGCAGGTGATAGACAAGGTTCTGCCGAAACACAATCCTGAAGTTGCCATCGTAATGTTCGGCACAAACGATGTTGAGCGGGGCAATGTCAAGGACCGGAATTTTGCCGGAGAGCTGACCACGGTTATAACGAAATGCCTGAATAACGGCACCGTAGTTATCTTATCCACCATCCCGCCAAGAAGGAACTGGCAGGACCAGGTAAAAGAATTCAACGAAGCTATCAGAGCCGTGGCTAAAAATTTAAATATTCCCCTGGTTGATTATTATGCGGAAGTGCTAAAAAGAAGGCCGGACGACTGGGACGGGACTCTAATAGATAAAAGAGACGGCTGTCACCCGACGGCCCGGGGCAAGACCGAAGATTGGAGCGAGGAGTCCCTAAAAAGTAACGGATATTCGCTTAGAAATTATATTACCTTTAAAAAATACGGCGAAGTTTACGAGAGCATTTTAAAATAAAGACAAACATTTCAACGCTTTTGTTTAGTGCTTAGAATTTTGATCTTAGTGCTTGGCTTTAATTGGGTAGTGTCAAATAGTAAATGAAAAAATGAAGAAATTTTGCAAGAAAATATTTTCTGCTTTAACTATTTTATTGTTCTATTTTTAATTATTTAATCAGTCCACCAACGGTGAGATCTCGCCTTAAGGCGGACAATCGGAAATTTTGAGCGAAGTAGCGAAATCCGCCAACGCTTTGTGGCGGAAGTAATTAGTCCACCTACGGTGTGATCTCGCCTTAAGGCGGACAATCAGTAATTAGATCAAAGGGGCTAGTATGAAAACAGTATTGAGAGCAGCTGCGCTACTTTTTCTTGCGGTTTTGTTAAACGCGGAAATAAAAGAGAAACCCGGTTTCTTTGCGCTCTATGGCTGGGGCGGCGAGCTCTCCGGCTGTATGGAAGATATAGAAAAGACGGGAATAAAGTGGCTACGCGTTGGCGGTCCGGTGCCTTCGGCCAAAACAGACAAATGCCTTCTCGATGCCGCAAAGAAGGGGATACATTGTGTCCCGGTTCTGGCAAATAAAGAAGCGGCAAAAAAGAACGATATGAAGGCCTGGCGGGAAACGGTAAGAGAAGCCGTTACAAGATACGGCGCCGGCGGCGTTCTTTGGAAGGAAAATCCCTCTGTGCCCCCGGTCCCGGTCGAATATGTAGAGATCTGGAACGAACCCAACATCGAGTTTTTGGAACCGCCGGAGGGGATGCTCCGGGATGAAATATATTACAACCTGCTTAAAAATGCCTATGAAGAAATAAAGGCCGTTAATAAAGATATTCAGGTAATAGCGTTTAATACCGCCGGAGGAACCATTATAAAAAGCAACGGCCCGCCGGTCGACGGAATGTTTCAAAAACTTAAATATTTCGGCTGGTTAAAACTCATTACAGAGGTACACAAAAGAGGCGGCGGAAAATATTACGACGCTTTGGGGGTGCATCCTTATACTACGCCCAACTCTCCGGAAAAATTCAAACTTGTAGAATCTATAGAGAGAATCAGGAAAGAGATGAGAGAGAACGGCAGCGGCGAAAAACCCGTCTGGTTTACGGAAGTCGGTTTCCCTCTGGTCTACCCGAACAAAGGAAATGTCAAAGACGAAGACGAACAGGCGGATTTTCTTCTGCGCCTCTGGGGTTTAAGCGCGGCCCACGGAGTTACCCAGGTGCAGATAATGTATGTGACCGATATAATTTACGGGCCCGATAATTCAAAAAGAGCCTTCGGCTTTTTTGATAACGGCAGGTGGAGAAAGCAGGCTGCCTCGACCAAAGTAATGCTTGACCTTCTGGGCGACCCGCCGGTGCTGCTAAATATTATTGCCGAAGGTCTTGAAGGATTTTACGCGTATGAGTTCAAAGGAAAAACAGGAAAAAAAGTTATTATGGCGTGGAGTTCAAATAAAGGGTCCGAAGAAAGAGAGTTAAAATTCAGCGGGGCCGGCGCCGTGCTCATCGATAAAATGGGAAATAAAAAACCTGAAGCCGCGCAGAACGGAAAAATAAAAATTAGAGTTAGCGAAAGCCCGCAATTTATAGTAGAATGAACAGGTGTTTAAATTAGAAAAAGGAGAGAAAGATGAAATTAGAGGCGAAGCAGTTTTTGGTTACGGCAATAGTTTCTTTTTTTACGGTGTTAACGGTAAATTCTTATGCAGAGGTGTCAACAATGGGAGCAAAAGGAAGCGACCGGACTGCGGTGGATTCTGAAGATTCAGGCGAAGGCTGTACAATTGAGAAATTCAGTGTTTATTCTAAGAGCATGGATAGGGAAATTAAGGTTATTGTAATTTTACCTCCGGAATACAAGTCCAAGCCCGACAAGAAATACCCGATTTTGTATACTTTTCACGGCATGGGCGCGCCGTATGATACTTTCAGCCAGATGAGCCCTCTGCGCAAGGCTTTAAAAGACAAACCCATGATAGTTACCTGTATGGATGCGGATAGAGCTTCCTGGTATCTGGATGCGGCTAATTTGCAGAAAGATTACAGCAATGAAGGAAAGAAAAAAGGCGATCCTAAACTTCCCCCGGTAAAATCGCTTTTTACCACTTTCTTTTTTGACGAATTTATCCCCTGTGTGGACAAGTACTACCGGGTTAATTCCTCACAAAGGATGATGACCGGCTTTTCTATGGGCGGTTTTGGCGCCTTTCATTACATGCTTACGAAGCCCGGGATGTTTGCCTCGGTAAGCAGTTTGAGCGGCGGCTTTTCTTCCTTAATTGACGATGATAGCGGGCGGAAATGGATGGGCAATCTTTTGGGTTCCTTCAGCCAGAATCGAGCAAAATATGAAGAGACTGACCTTTATTATAGAATTAAGAAACTTGCGGCTAAAAAAGAAAAATTACCCCTCATGTTTTTACATTGTGGGACGGAAGACGGCTTAATGGCTTCAAATGTTGCGATGAATGATTGTCTTCAAAAAAACGGGTTTTCTTCCGAACTCCTTAAAACCGCCGGCAAACATGATTGGGCTTTCTGGGTCGGCGCTTCGAAAGGGGTTATTGATTTTCATTGGAAATCCTTGAAGCAATAGGTACAAGGAACAAGGGACTGGAGGGTTAGATGTTTGGATGTTTGGAGGCTTGGCAAGAATAAAGAATAAAGAAGACAGAAGGCTAATGGGGGAAAAATGGAAAAAGAAATAAGCTTGAGAACACTCGCAAAAATGATAGATCATTCTCTGCTGCACCCGACTATGACCGATCAGGACATAGCGGAGGGCTGCCGGATTGCAAAAGAATACTCTACCGCCACGGTATGCGTTAAACCTTATTCTGTTGAAATGGCTTTAAAACTCCTTAAAGGTTCGGATGTTAAAGTGTGTTCGGTCGTGACCTTTCCGCACGGCAACGCGACTATAAAAAATAAATGCGTAGAAACAGAGGAAGCCTGCAAAGCCGGGGCAACCGAGATAGATATGGTGGTAAATAACGGAAAAGTACTCGGCGGGGATTTTGACTATGTAGAAGAGGAAATAAGAGCCGTGAATGAGACCTGCCTTAAAAACAAGGCTATTTTAAAGGTTATTTTCGAGAATGATTTTCTGCAAAACGAACAAATTATTAAATTATGCGTTATTTGTTCCAAAGTAAGAGTTGCTTTTGTTAAAACTTCAACCGGCTACGGTTTTGTAAAACAGGCTAACGGTATGTATAATTATAAGGGCGCGACGGAAGAGCATCTTAAACTTATGCGCAAACACTCCGCGCCGGAAGTTCAAATAAAAGCGGCGGGTGGGGTCAGGTCCCTGGATGAAATGTTGAAGGTTAGGGAAATAGGAGTTACAAGAATCGGCGCAACCGCAACCCGGGTAATTCTTGAAGAAGCAAAAAAGAGAGGCTTCAATTAAAAAGCCGTAAGCTAACCACGCCGGCGCAGGACTTGCTTAAAAAACTGCTGATTAGTCTTACTCCGGTCAATTGCCGGCCCGGCCTCCGGAATATTAGAGCAAAAATAGTTCAGTTTCTGCTTTTGTAGAAGAAAAATTGAGAAAACTCAAAGAGGGGGAATTTAGTAATGAAAATAGATAAAGAAGCCGAAAAATGGGTAAATAAAACATTAGAAGGACTTACTTTAAAAGAGAAGATAGGCCAGCTCCTTCTGCCTATACTTTCCGCAGACAGCGCAAATCCTTTAACGGTAGGCGAGATGGTCGAAAAATATAATATTGCCGGCGGGCATTATTTCGGGGGAAATAAAGAACAGAGTTTTATCTTTACCGAAGCGCTTCAGGCAAAGGCAAAGATACCGCTTCTTATTACCGGTGATTTAGACCGGGGCGGCGGTGACCGGATAAAAGAGGGCACCTTGTTCCAGTGCCAGATGGCTCTGGGCGCGGCCGACAGTGAAGACCTGGCTTACAAACTCGGCAAGGCGATTGCCGTAGAAAATCTGGCGGTGGGGTACAACTGGACCTTCAGCCCGATAGTTGATATCTGCGCGATACGCGATCACTTAAGGCTTATTGCCTGTGTAGGCGAAGACCCGAAGCAAATAGCAAGAATAACGGTTGCGGAGATAAAAGGGCTTCAGGATAACGGGATGGCGGCCTGCGCTAAGCACTTCCCCGGCGACGGCTATGACGACCGGGACCAGCATATAACTACTTCTGTTAATACCCTCTCCGAAAAAGAATGGTGGAAAAAATCCGGTTATACTTTCCAGACTGCAATAGACAGCGGGGTTTGGACTATTATGAACTCCTGTATAGCCATGCCGGCTATGGATAAAGAATGCGGTGATCCGAAAAATCCCCGGCCCGTAAACATAAGCAGGTATATGACTACGGGAATACTTCGGGAAAAAATGGGCTTTGAAGGCGTTATTGTCACGGATGCTTTAAATATGGGCGGTGTAGCCATACATGAAAGAAGGTTTGAAAGATATCTGCAGTCATTTGAGGCGGGTAACGACCTGCTGCTCTTTGTTTTCCGGGTCGGAGAGACCGTTGCTTATTTTGAAAAAGCGGTAAAAGAAAAAAGAATTACCGAGGCGCAAATAGATAGTTCGGTGCGCAGGGTTTTAACCCTTAAGGCCAAGATAGGCCTGCACAACAAGCTGACCAAAGAAGAAAAAGAAAAGCGGCTCGAGGTCTTTAAAAACTCGCCGTTTAAGAAAGACGCGATAGAACTGGCGGAAAAATCAATTACGCTTCTTACGGATTCCAGGAATATAATCCCGCTTAAACTTAAAAAAGGCGCAACAATAGCCAGCGTGCTCATCACCAACCGGGAAACCGAATTTAACGGTTCGGTCTTTAATGATTATCTTAAAAAAGCCGGATACAAGGTTGTGCCTATTTTGAATCCTGACGCCGAGTCAATGTACAGCCGTGTGGAAAACAAAGAATTTGATCTTGTGATCACAAGCCTCTTTTTCCCGGTGCAGTGGGGCTGGATCACGCCGAGAATGCACGGGCCTTATGTGAGAAGCCTGATGAGCGGCTATTATATCGCGCATCCAGAAGTGAAATCTATTTTTGTAAGTTTTGACAGCCCCGGCAGGCTTTATGAGATTTCCGCCATGGACCCGTTCTTTGCGACCTACGGCGGTTCTCCTTTTGCCCAGGAAGCAGTAGCAAAAGCGATACTCGGCGAAATAGCCGTCTCCGGAAAGGCGCCCGTCTCGCTAAACGGATTTTTCAAAGCCGGCGACGGGTTGCAGAGAAAGAAGCTAAAGTAAATTTTACAAACAAGGGACACCATTAAATCAGTTTTTGTGCAAGGGAAATTGACAGAGCGATCATTATGGAGGGCAATATTTACTTAAAGATCATAATTTGCAGTTTCTTGTTTTTTTCTATTGGAGGCGCGCGAGATGCAAAATGTGAGGATAAGAATGAGTATCTTGTGCCGGGAGAATTGTTATCTAATGTTGTAGGAAAATCCGGTATTCCTTCGAAAGGTTTAAAAGAGCCGCAGATGGTCATAACAAGTTTTGCTGAATTAAATGATGATGAGATTTATCTTATTGCGTATTACAATCTTCAAAAAGGAACGATGTGTTTGGAGAGAAATATATATTTAGGCCTTTATGATAAGCAGAAAAAGGTATGGAAAGAAAATAATATTAAAGATATTGACAGCGGGAGTATAACAAACATACAGAAATTCGAGAAGAATATATTTGTTTTATATCTTCATAGCAATCCTTCTGCCGGGATAGCGGTAATCATCGATAAAGATCTGGAAAATATAAACGGAGTCCCGGGCCAGGTTCTTTGTTTAATGAACGATATTATAATCTATTGTGGAAATGAGATCCATTTTGCTCCAACGCATTATACTCAGATTTTTGCAAAGAGTTTAAGGCAAAAGCCGGGTTGGGAGACTAAATACTACGGAAAGCAAACAATATCTAAACCTACAGAAGGCGTAAAAATATTTCCCAAAGCTCCCTTTGGAAAGACAAGAGAAGAATTTATGATAAGGGTCAAGGCTTGTTATGATAAGTTCCTTTCAGCCAAGCCGGGAGGCCTTAATCATTACTTCGATCCGGAAAAATTCAATTGTTATCTTAAAAGCAGCAAATTCTGCAATAATAAAACAAATTCTATGTATCTTGAAATAGCCTATGATAAAGAACATTTCGCGGAATTGGATTATCCGGCTGAAGATTTTAAAGATATTGTCTGTATATTTTCCGGTTTGAATAAAATAGAGAACATAAAATATAAAGAAATGAAAAAGGAAGAATTGGAAAAAAATTACGGAAAACTTGAACCAAAAGATTACCTGAAGGAAGAAATTCTTAATAATATATTTAATAAGGACCCGGCCCCTCACAAAGGAATCAATACTTTACAGAAATGAAGCCGGGAAAGAGTAAAAGGGGTGAAATATTAAGTGAAAATCTGCTTATTCTGTAAAGATATTGCCCTTAAATGAATGTTATAATAAACTATTGACAGATGCTTTAAGGTGTTCTATGATATAGTACGACTGTACTAATAGATAGAACACTGGAGGAGTATGCTGATTCCGGAAGGAAGAAAGGACATTTTAAAAGTATTTTTACAGGATCCTTTTAAGGAGATACATCTTAGAGAGATTTCGCGTTTGGCTAAAGCTTCGCTTACAAATGTTGATAATACGATGCGTTTGCTGGTGAAGAACGGAATGTTTGTGAAAAGGGAGCTTGCAAATTCGACATTTTTCAGGCCTGAGCTTGAAAATGAAGAAATGCAAAAAGTCTTTGAGCTGCTGGAGATGGAAAGGCGGAAGGATTTTTACGCAGAGAATAAAAACATTGCACGGCTGCTGAAAAAATATACCGGTTCTATTGTGGAGTTTTCCGGCGGAAGAATTCAACTCGTTATTTTATTTGGTTCCGTAGCAAGAGGTGACTGGAAAAAGGGGAGCGACATCGATATATTGGCGGTCATTTCTGAAAAAGATCAAGATATCGTCAATATATTAAATAAAGCCAAGATAGATGTTAGCCCGCTTTTGGAGATAAGACCGGTGAGCACCACAATGAATAAGTTTGAAAACGGTTTTAAAGAAAAGACGGAGTTTTATCGGAATATCTGGAAGGACCGGATAGTATTGTACAATGACTTCATTTTTTGGCAGCTTATTAAAGCAGGTCGGTCAGAAAATAAAGATATTTCATTATAGGGAGGATTAGATAATAAGATCAGCAAGTCATTTACAAGGGGGAATGATATGTCTGAAAATCTCGAAAAGATATTGCAGGGATCTTTTCATCCGAAGACCGGGAGGGCAAATCTTCAGCGCATACCGGAAGATATAAAAAGCGCAAGGAAGCATATTGAGAAAGCGCGTGGAAACCTGAGAGCAATGAAGTTGATGAACGACAATGAGCTGTTTGACTGGTCTGTGATCTGCGGCTATTATGCGATGTATCACGCGGTTCTTGCGGCTCTCTACAAAATAGGTATCCGGGCGACAGCACATTACTGCGCTATAGCGGCATTCAAAG
>Ga0114951_10000395_pt1 | contig 61920 bp, 52 predicted proteins | sample AM7aDNAmetaG_FD_88677 | JGI IMG/M metagenome (GOLD analysis project Ga0114951, IMG submission 88677) | Freshwater microbial communities from Finland to study Microbial Dark Matter (Phase II) - AM7a DNA metaG | ecosystem: Environmental > Aquatic > Freshwater > Lake | place: Finland: Lake Alinen...
CAAGTGATATTCTACCTGTTAAATTGAGGTGCAACCCCCCTCAGACAATACCCTAATGTGGGATTCTAATCCGCTTTCGGCTTATGATATCGCACTTCTTGTACGGGGGTTTTTCATGGAAAACCAGTGCAACTCGGTAAGATCAACGGCGACATCATCACCATCGCCATGCGGTTGCTGTCAGCAGGTTATACAACCCGCAAAAATACGGTCCACCACCAGTATCATCACATCTGCTAACCGGTTCGACCACGCCCTCGCCCGCTTTGGATGGAACCGCGGGGGACACCGGGTTGAACCCGGCCTGTACCAGCTCGGAAAACCGGATACGGAGTCGCCAGTCTTTGCATCTGCTAACTACACCCTGAGTTTTGATGCACTCCGCTCCGCCCTGAATGGCAGGGATTCATGGATCCTGGTCCTTGATACAAAGGGCATTAATGTCTGGTGCGCAGCAGGGAAAGGCACGTTCGGCTCGGATGAACTGGTCCGCAGGATAGAAGCATCCGGACTCGCCAGTATCGTGCGTCACCGGAAGATCATCGTGCCTCAGCTTGGTGCACCTGGCATCTCATGGCCCGAAGTCCTCCAGAGGTCCGGGTTCACCGTTGAGTATGGTCCGGTGCGTGCAGCAGACCTGCCTGAGTACCTTAAGACCCGGACTGCAACTCCAGCAATGCGTAAAGTGCAATTTTCTCTCCGGGACCGCCTCGTCCTAATCCCGGTTGAACTCGTCCACCTGGTGTTACCCATGGTCGTTGCGGCGGCGATATTGTTCTTCCTTGCAGGCCCCGTTGCTGCGTTCGCATCTGTGGCGGCCGTAATTGCCGGTACGGTCCTCTTTCCCGCCCTGCTGCCGTTTATCCCAACCCGTGATTTCTCGACAAAAGGGTTTATACTGGGTACCATCGTCGCTATTCCGTTTGGAGTGGTGTTTTCAGGGACCTTATCGCTGCCACTCTGGGCGGATGTCTCGGCCGGGCTAATCCCTCTGCTGGTTATTCCAGCCACGACCGCATATATTGCCCTCAACTTTACCGGGGCCACGACGTTCACGTCACGGACCGGTGTAAAAAAGGAGATCTTCCGGTATGTCCCGGTCATGGCTCTCATGGCAGGATCCGGTCTCGTGCTCGGAGTCATCCTCGGGATCAGCCGCCTTGCAGGAGTGATCTGAAATGAAAAGTTCCTATGGGGAGAACACGCTGGAATATTTCCCTGAACGGTGCATCAACTGCCGACGCTGCACGCAGGTCTGCCCTCACCAGGTTTTTGCAGAAGGATCAGACCATGCTGCACTCGTACACCCGTCAGACTGCATGGAATGCGGTGCATGTGCGCTGAACTGTCCTGTAGAGGCAATTTCCGTTCAGAGTGGTGTCGGATGCGCATGGGCGATGATCAGTGCAGCCCTGCGGGGTAAGGACATGGACACGGAATGTAGCTGTGGTGGCGCGAGTGATACCTGCTGCGGGCAGGCACCGGACACGATACACGATTGCCAGGGGAAATAAACACCCGGTGTGAGGTTGCACCGGGCTGCATCTCCATATTTTCACATTTATTTCTCTGCTTGCGCATATCGTTCCATCTGGGGCAGCCCCCCTTTTCAGGCAGGTGGCAGAGACCAGGGCGAAGAGAATTGTCAGGAATACGATCCCGGCCCCACCAGCCGGATAACAAACATGATAAATTGGGCAATAACCGGGATTTCACCGACATATTACTGACAACCGGCTCACACAACCCAAAAACCCCGACATTGTGTTTTTTCATCGAAAACCTTCCCCATCCTGAACAACCACTAAAACGAGAATAGGTATCTCTCTCCACCTGGTGCACTTCCTCAGACGATTCAGGATGGAGTGGGTGACCCTTCGAAGTGAGCGTTCACATGCTCTGCCGCATGTTGCCAGACGGGGCGGTCCCGTAAAGTCTCGATATAATCCATTGTGTCATCACGGATACGGTGATCCGGAACACGCTATGGATTCCCATTCTTCCGGGCACGGAAGTTACTTTAAAAAGTCCTTCTGCCTGTTGGTTCATTGAGGTATTCCACCCCTTCAATCATCAGCAACATTTCGATACCTGAACCTGAGTACCGCACTGGGGAAATTATTCCCGGAAGTGAGGAATTTATTCCGCCGGGAGGAGGAAAATACACCCGTCGTTGACAGAAGGGGACCTTTAACTGGGAGCTTGTCTAAAATTCGCTTCAATTGTTAACCAGAATTTCTTTTTTGGTACGAGGTTCTCCTGGTCCATCCCCGTGTATTCCGGGATTTACATGATAAAAATAGTCATTATGTCCTGTTTACACAAGACTCGCAGATCGGCATCGCATATTGTTGGGAGGGGTCCTGGTTGGGATGTGCGGCGAGATAAGCCTTGAGCGAGCCTATCCCGGAAGTCATTGACTCAATGTACGCCGCGGACCAGATATTCTGCTGACAGAGCCCTGTATCATTGCAGCTCGCCTCACCTCCCGGGGTAGCCATATAATACTCATGGGTATCTCTGACCATCGCACACTCACAGGTTGCATAGTCAGCAGCTTTGTGGTCCACGCTCATGTCATCATGGGGATTCGCAGGGGGAACCGTGCACTTCATATCAAGACAGTTTGCCCATAAGGGGGCGTCGCAGTACTTCAGGATGATGTTCCCCGTATAATTGGGATCGATGTAACGGTTTGGGATCATTCCCTCTTCTTTCGGCATCGAATTGATAAATGAGTAGGTTGAGGTGAACTGACCCGTTCGAGCTCCCGCTACTATCATCCATTCTCCCTTGGCTGAATGGTAGAGATTGACCGGTTGCCGTTCGCTGCAGCTTGTCATCCCAAGGGAGACCCCATCCTCAAGAAGGCAGGTGCAGACAGCCTTCGTCGGATCCGATTCAAGGGGTCTGCATTTTGCAATCGTGCATAAACCATAGGGCTGGTTACATATCACCGGCGTCTGAGGCACAGGCAGACGGGTTACTTCAACGAGATCCTTTTTTACAACCACATCACTCCGCATCGAACCACTGGTGCTGTCAAATTTGTAAATAGACAGGGTTACATTATAGACACCGGGGAACCGGTAGATATGGACCGGATTTTTACCAGTTGCATTGAAACCGTCCCCAAAATTATAATTCAGATACGTTGGAGATCCCGAAGACTGATCGGTGAAGGTAACGGTCAGGGGAGCCTGTCCCGATACTGGCGATCCCGCAAATTCCGCCTTCAGGGGGGCCCTGGGTACACCCCTCACCGTAACAGCATTCGGTTTTGTTGCTACACTGCTCATAATGGAATATGTGGTGGTGTTATATTTCATCGTGGACAGGGTAATTGTGTAATTGCCTGGGAACAAGTAGGTATGTGTCGGATTCGGCCCCGTAACATTTGTCCCGTCCCCGAAATCGTAATTATAAAAGCTGGGTTTTCCGATGGACTGATCGGTACATTTCACGGTCAGGGGAGCAGTCCCGGAGGTACGGTCGATAATAAAATCTGCTTTCAATGAGACAGGGTTTGCTTCCACAATGACCGGAATAGTCACCGTCGATGATGCAGTAGTATTCCGGTCTGTCACCCGGACCATGTAGGTCCCTGGAACGGTATACAGGTGTGAAACAGTCTGGTTATCCTCGGTCATTGTCCCATCGCCAAAGTCCCAGGAGTCCTTGAAATGCTCTAAACGGGAGAGGACGATGAAGGTCACATTCAGGGGGGCGGCCCCCCGTGCAGGGATCGTGATGACCCGGGTCAGGTCTTTTTCATCGATCCGGAAGTGGACAACTTCGGGACCTGAGGTGGTTGAAACATTAATCATGGGGGAGATCCGGGAGTACTGGTCATCATCCCAGCTGCCAACCTTCAGATCGATCCGGTCTTGTCCGCTTGGCGGGCCCGATAACGCCAGCCGGAGGGTATATTCCCCTGGATCCGGGTTTGATAACCCCGCCAGTTGATCATTTGAATATCCATCCGCATCGTAATCGATCTTCTCAACCGCTGAATCCGGAACCGTATTGTGCGTCCCTGACAGCTCCCTTCCAGATGGGTCCTGGAGGGTCATCTCTACGGACCCTGGCGCCACGTTATTTCCCTGACCGGAATTCACTCCCACCAGGACAAGTGCATACCCGGCATTTCCACTGGATGATGTCGTATTGTACGGTGGATTATTCCCGGCGAGGACCTGTCGGAAGTAACCGGCATAACCCGATCCGCTATCGGGAATTTTTTCAATATGAGCCCCAACCAGGTCTGTAGAATAATACCTGGCATTGACGAGGGCAGACGGAAGGACCAGGAACAATTTCTGGTACAGATCGATTCCATTCCGGTAGTATGCGGCCCATACCAGTTCACTGCAATAATAATTGTTACAATTGGGCTTTAGGTTTATATCCTGGCAATCAGCCTGTTTTAATCCAAACGGCGGCGTTATGATCGATAAGTAATCATATGATGCCCCTTTTTTTCCAAGGGCCCATCTGACAATATTTTCCCGCGTTGTGTCATCAGGAGCTGGCAGCCTGAATGCCGCAACACAGGTATCTGCCGGATATGACCAGGCCGGGTAGAGTAAACTTTCATGTACACCCTCGCTTGTGGATTCAAGGACCGTATCATTCCCGATATAAATGCCGGCATGTGACCAGGGGCCAGGTATGAGATATGAGATGGCTGAATCACTTTTATGTACCAAGATATCTCCCTTCTTTAACGTAAGGTCGAGGAACCGTTCGGCCACAGATTCGGAATTAACAGCAACCGTCACCCGGTATATGCCCGTTTTCTTATAGAGATACTCAACGCTGGCTGCCTGCGTCCGGGTACTTCCCCCATCCCCAAAATCCCAGTAAAACCAGGTCCCTGGGGGATACGTCCCCTGCATGATAAATGTTATCTGCCCTCCGACCATCGGCTTGACCGGAATTACGCCAAAACTTATTTCCTGTGGCAGAACAACCCGGTTACCAGAATTACCGGGTCCTGTGTAATCTCCTGCTGATCCTGATGCAGTCACCATCGGGAGAATTACTATCGCGATTAAAATTAAGAAAATCCCTGCGAACGATAATTTTACCATAGACTCTCATTCACCCCATTAAAAAAGGGATTCAGGTATGATAGTATATTAAATCTTGGTTCACACCGGCATGGTGAATTCCTATCCGGTATAGTTATCCGCACCAGATTTCCATGAGCCATTTCTTCTTTAATACCAGTTCATGGTCATGCCCGGCGCATTCCGGGTCAATTGCGTGTGCTTTGTCAATAGATGCAAAAGCATCGTCATACCGGCCCATTCTGCCCAGTGCGAGCCCCCTGTTGTTCCAGGTCTCTGCAAAAGTTGGATCGGTTTGGATCGCAGCGTCAAATGATTCAACCGCCTGTTCATACAGCCCCTGTTTAAACAGCAGGACCCCGATGCTGGACCAGGCTTCGGAAAAATCCGGGTTGATAGCGACCACCTTTCTAAAAGATTCCAGGGCTTCTGAATCCAGGTTACTGTTGTAACACGCAACAGCATGGCAATACTGTGCCTCAGTGTCAGCGGGGTTCATGGAAAGCGCCTCGTTAAAAGAATCAATCGCATCATCATAACGGCCAAGTTTGCACAGGGAGATCCCACGATTTCTCCACGGTGCGGTATCAAAGGGATTGGTCCTGGTCGCTGTATCATAGGATTCGATGGCCTCTTCATACCTGCCGAGTTCATCAAGTGCGAGCCCCCGAATGATCCATTCATCCCCATCCTCACCATTAGCGCAGAGCACCGGGTCACTCAATATATGGGCATCATCATTCCGATCGGGTTCGTAATAGTCGAAACCCTCGTAGTAACCGTCTCCTCCAGGCCGGAATATCTGGTTCATGATCTCTCCGGTCTCTGGCCTGGTACTTTCATCAATCACCACACATGTTTTTGTGCGTGCCTGGCATGACCGGACCACGGCCTGCGGTTCCTGCAGAACTCAGGTCCTGTTCCTTTACCATCCCCACCAACGGGAGAAATGTGGTGATTTCGAGCGGATCATCAAACATTCAAAACTCACTCCCGTCATATTTCCCGGGCAAACCGACGACTTTCTGCCCTGATTTTGCATCAGGGACTTTGAGCGGGCGTATCCCTTTCTTCCATCGCCCAGTAATTTTTTTCCTGCCGAAAACGGTTATCATGGAGAAGAAATCAGGTTTCGGGGTATAAAGGACCTGGCCGGGCGCGGTGTGAAAGTAATCTCATCAATATCAGGAGACCGGGCCCATCTGAACGGCAGGTTCCGTCCATGATATCACATCCAAATCCCCAGACACCAGGTCCGTGCTATCAGAATCTGACAGCCCGTGACCGATCAGCAGGTTTCTTTTTTGCTCATCTGTCAATGGAGAACCAGGCCTGTTGGATATAAAGTGACAAAAAAATGTTATTGTGTCAAATAAAGGAGGGCGTGCCCCCTTCCCGCGGCCCGGATTGACCACGATAGGGGCGATCCAACCTTAAGAATTGGATATAAATGGTAAAGGCCGACCCCTGATAAGCGGGTACTGATCGACGTCCCGCCCGGTCCCTGGTAATTTGAAGGGAACAGTGAACCCGTTACCAAGGTTAATATGTGTCTGTGACCACCCCGTATCACTTGGAGTCGCCCAATAGTTACCACCGAGATTGGGACCTTGCACGATGTTTGTACCAGGAACAGGGGTGATGTTCCAGCTGGTCCCGGCGCTGGAAAGGACCACGGCATTCAGGTTATTGCTAAAGTAATTGTTGTAGATCAGGTTCCCGGTCCCGTTTTCAAGCAGTATGCCCTGGATGAGATTATTTGTCACCTGGTTATTCATCACCACGTTATTACCAGCGTCCTCAAGAACGATTCCCGTACGGTCCAGGGTTACCTTGTTGGAGAGGACGAATGAATCGTTTGACTCATAGAGATGGATCCCGTGGGGGTCGTTATTATTGGCCGTATTCCCGGTGATGGTGTTATTATGCGAAAATTCAATGAATATCCCGTCACCGTTATTAGAATTATATGAAGCGATATTATTCTTAATAAGGGTATTATTCGAACTCCAGAGGTGCAGGCCATCATCGGCATTATTGCGCAGTGTATTGTCGGTGACCATATTATTTGAAGAGGCTACGAGATACATCCCATTATTCCCGTTATTCATCGCTTTATTACCACTGATGAGATTCCAGTCTGAATCGTGCACCAAAATCCCATACATATCATTGGCAGATGCATTGTTCGAAGAAAGGAAAATACCTGATGACCTGACTAACTGGATCCCGGAAAGCCCATTGAACCGTGCACTGTTCCCAGCCAATAGATTGTTATTCGAATCTACTACGCGGATCCCTGCCAGGTGACTGTGTTCGACCATGTTATTCTCGAGTACGTTACCCACGCTGTTGTTATTCAGCTGTATCCCAAAAATTCCATTATTAAATGCCGAATTATGGTAGATCGTATTATTCCCTGATAAATCGAGGTTAATTCCGATATCCGCGTTGTCGGATGCCGTGTTGTCCGAAACGGTTGTCCCGGCTGACTCGTCGAGGAAGATCCCAACCGAGTTATTTTTTGCAATGTTTTTTGTGAGTGTGTTATTATTCGAACGACCGATAGAGAACCCGTCACCATTTTCAACGTTATTGTTACCCAACGCGCTATTGGATGTTATCGTGTTATCATCCGACATAAACAGGGAGACACCATCCTGCGAATTGTAACAGAAGGAATTGGCGAAGAGGGTATTATTCCATGACCGGACGATGGATATCCCATCTAATCCATTTGCAGACGCATTGTTGCCGGCCAGGTAATTTCCTGATGACTGGTAGATGAAAATACCCGAATTCGTGTTTCCTGTCGCATTGTTCCCGGCCAATAATGTATTATCTGAGTCTGCCAGCTGGATTCCGGTATCCCCATTCTGCTCTACCGAATTTTTTACTATTGAGTTCATGGGGCTGTTTCTCAAATTGATGCCAACTATCGAATTGTTGACTACCCCATTATGATAGATAATGTTGTGGGTAGAATTTTTGAGCAGTATGCCGTACTGTTTATTTGAAACCACATAATTCTCTGTGATGTTGTTATTGTCAGAACTGGTCAGCTTGATACCAACGGTATTATTGAAGGCATTCGCATCATTTATTTCAATATACCGGGAATTTTGAAGATGTATCCCAACATAGTCTCCACCAGAGACATTATTGCTTGTCACCAATACGTTATGGATAGAGGAACCCATGTCACCAGGCTGGTTTCCTATCACATTGTTGAAAAAAATGGCCGCCTTCGTGAACCCGACAATCGTAATATTGGTGATGCTGATACCGCCGAGGGGGCCCTGTGAGGGCCCGGACGGGTCATCGGGAGACTGGGCATTTACAATGATCCCGTATTCGGTTTTACCGCCACCGTCCAGGATGGCACCCATACCATCAAAAATTGAATTTGAGGCATTAATGATGATCGCAAACCCTTTTCCAAAATTAGAGAACGTATCGGTGCCATCGAACCTGACACCCCCCGTACCGGTATTGTTCAGCGGGTTTAAGTCCATGTGCCAGGAAAGACCTTGCCCGCTGATGACCCATCCCTGCCCCTGGTAGTAGTAGGGGTTGCCCATGTCTGAGTTGTTCAGCAGGGGGTCAGCCCATGGTCCGGTACTCGCCATCGCAGGCTGACCTTTGCTGACTGCACCACTGGTCATGCCCTGTGGTCCGGCTGAACCGATTTCAGCCATTACCGGGATGACACACACGATAAAAATCGCGATCACGATCCAAATTCTGCAAAACAAACTACTCCGATACATTCAATAACGCCCCCCTGAAGAGATCAAACCAGGGAGCAGGATCTTCCAGTTGGTATAGCAGAATTGTGGCCTCCCGGTTTTGGACCTTATGACTGCATCTACCGTTCTCTTTAATATACGTTTCCTTTTTATTTGCAGGGAACGGGTAAAAAGACGACCCGGTTGAAGTGACCGGGCAGCATGACATTCTGGCTGATCAGATCCGGGAATGATACCCAGTCCAGGACAACCATGAAGATACACAATCTGATAATATTTATGCAGCAGTCCGGGTGGAAACAGGAAGATAAGATGGTAGCGAAGTGTGAAAAATAGCGGTATGGTCCTTGCCATGGCCTGGGACGGTGATCCGTCTGACCGGTCCCTTTTTTATTATATCGTGGGACCTGGCGGACAGCGTCGCTCTTCAGGCCCGGCATTTATCCGGGCCCTTCTTCATCCAGTTCACCAGTGAAAAACGTATGAAATTACCCCGGTGTGCCACTTTTTCTAAGCTCAATTCTGACACGTTAATCATGTCAGAGCGCGGATATTCATATCAGCGAACTAGTATCTCAATGGTGGTGGGTGGAGATTTTGCTTTCGGTCCTTTACGTTGATGATGAACCCAGTCTTCTCACACTGGCGAAGACGTACCTGGAGAAAAGAGGGGATTTCAAGATAGAGACCATCACCTCGGCTCAATCAGCCTTGGAACTCCTTCACTCAGGTTCGTTCGATGCAATCGTTTCGGATTACCAGATGCCAGAAATCGATGGTATTGGTTTTCTCAAAAAAGTCCGGGCATCATTTGGGGAGGTCCCTTTTATCCTTTTCACCGGGAAAGGACGTGAAGATGTCGTTATCGAGGCAATCGACAACGGGGTCGACTTCTATCTCCAGAAAGGGGGAGACCCAAAATCGCAGTTTGCGGAACTCAGTCATAAGATCAGAAAGGCAGTTGACCAGCGGCAGGCAGAAAAAGCATTGAAAAACTCGGAACAGCGGTTATCAGATATCATCAACTTCCTGCCGGATGCAACATTTGCCATCAATCTTGAGGGGAAAGTGATTGCCTGGAACCAGGCAATGGAAGAAATGACGGGTATCAATAAAAATGCGATGTTAATGAAGGGGAATTATGAGTACGCCCTTCCCTTTTATTCCGAAAGACGGCCCATGCTTCTTGACCTCGTGCTCCATGACGAAGAAAAAATTAGGGAAAAATATCAGTCCATCCAACACCAGGATACAAAATTAATCGCTCAACTCTTCATACAGAACCTGTTCGGTGGAAAGGGAGCCTATCTCTGGTTCGCTGCCTCCCCGCTCTACGATACGAAAGGAATGGTCATCGGTGCCATAGAATCAATCAGGGACATCACCGAACAAAAAAAGATCGAGCAGAAACTGGCGAAACGACAGCACGAATTACAAAAGAGTGAGGAACGATATAAGAATGTCGTCGAAGACCAGACTGAATTTATTTCCCGGTTCCTCCCTGACGGTACTCACGTATTTGTAAATGAGGCATATTGCCGTTACTTCGGAAAGAGTCGGAAAGAGATTATCGGGCATATATTTAAGCCGGATATTCCAAAGGAAGACCGGATTAAACTCAGGGAGCACATGGCTTTGTTGACTCCCGTTGAACCTGTCGGGATGGTTGAACACCGGATCATGATGCCGGACGGCAGAGAATGCTGGCAACGGTGGTCAGACCGTGCTATTTTCGATGACACTGAGACAATCCTCGAATATCAGTCAGTGGGCCGGGATATTACTGATGTAAAAACTGCCGAACTGAAACTCAACCACCGTAACGAGGAATTATTTGCCGCATACGAACAGATCGCCGCTGCAGAAGAAGAACTCCGGAGTAATTATGATGAACTTGCAAAGAACCAGGAACTGTTACAGAAGACCGAGGAACGATACAGAAACGTTGTCGAAGACCAGACCGAGTTCATTTCCAGGTTCCTACCTGACGGCACCCATGTCTTTGTGAACGAAGCATATTGCCGATACTTCGGAAAGAGTCGGGAAGATATTATCGGGCATATTTTCAGGCCGGATATTCCAAAAGAGGATCGGATCAAACTCCGGGAGCACTTATCGTTGTTGTCTCCCGATCAGCCGGTCTCGATGGTTGAGCACCGGATCATTATGCCGGACGGCAGAGAATGCTGGCAACGATGGTCAGACCGTGCCATTTTTGATGAGTCCGGGAGCATCATCGAATACCAGTCAGTAGGCAGGGATGTGACCGATATGAAAACTGCTGAACTGGAACTCAACCGCCGTAACGAGGAATTATTTGCCGCATACGAACAGATTGCCGCTACGGAAGAAGAACTCCGGAGTAATTATGATGAACTTGCAAAGAACCAGGAACTGCTACAGAAGACCGAGGAACGATACAGAAACGTTGTCGAAGACCAGACCGAGTTTATTTCCAGGTTCCTACCTGACGGCACACATGTCTTCGTGAATGAGGCATATTGCCGATACTTTGGAAAGAGTCGGGAAGATATTATCGGGCATATTTTCAGGCCGGATATTCCAAAAGAGGATCGGATCAAACTCCGGGAGCACTTGACGTCGCTGTCTCCCGATCAGCCGGTCGCGATGGTTGAGCACCGGATCATCATGCCAGACGGCAGAGAATGCTGGCAACGATGGTCAGACCGTGCCATTTTTGATGAGTCCGGGAGCATCATCGAATACCAGTCAGTAGGCAGGGATGTGACCGATATGAAAACTGCTGAGCTGGAACTCAACCGCAGACATGAAGAATTAGCCGCCGCATATGAACAGATTGCCGCTGTTGAGGAAGAACTCCGGGGTAATTATGATGAACTTTCAAAGAACCAGGCACTTTTACAGAAGAGCGAGGAGAAGTACCAGACCCTCACAGAGAACATCCCGGGGATTGTCTACCGGGCCTTCGTGAAGCAAAGAACACAAATGCAATTTTTCAACCAGATGCTTGAAAAATTTACCGGCTATACTCCTTCAGAATTAACGCATGGCGATATTTGTTCTATAGAATCGTTGATACATCCCGATGACAGGGCAAGGGTGATAGAAACTGTCAAGGATGCGATCAGGCGGCATCACCTGTTTGAAGTCGAATACAGGATGATTGTGAAGGACGGGTCAACAAGGTATTTTATGGAGCGTGGCCGGCCGGTATTCGATGCCCGGGGAAACCTGGAATGTATCGATGGGATAATTAACGATATCACTGAACGAAAGCAGATGGAGGAAGCACTCCGTGATAGCGAGATAAAATACAGCGACCTGGTCCGGAATGCCAATAGTATCATCTTAAAATGGGATAAATCAGGGAATATCACCTTCTTCAATGAATTTGCACAACAGTTTTTCGGCTATACTGATGACGAAATTCTCGGAAAACCATTGGTGGGGACCATTGTCCCGGCCACCGAATCAGGGTCTCAACGTGATCTTAGTGCATTGATCGATGATATCATTCGAAATCCACAGGATCATTTTCATAACGAGAATGAAAACATCAGAAAAGATGGAGAGAGAGTCTGGATCCATTGGCACAACAAACCCCTTCTGGATGAAAATGGGAATTTTATCGGTCTTTTCAGTATCGGCGCTGATATTACCGAACGTAAACGGGCCGAAGACATCATGCGGCAGGCAAATAAAAAACTCAAACTCCTCTCCCACATCACACGGCACGATATCAACAACCAGTTGACCGTGCTGATGGGATATATCGAGATTCTTAGATCTCAACAGTCCGATCCCGAACAGAATACCTATTTCCGGAAAGCGATGGCTGCGGCTGATCGGATCTCGTCAATGATCCGGTTTACCAGGGAATACGAGGAAGTTGGGGTCAAGGCTCCAGTCTGGGAGGACTGCAGGACAATCGTGGACACGGCAGCCAGTGAAGCCAGGCATGGAACGGTCAGGGTAGAAAATGATCTCCCGGCTGGGATTGAAGTATTTGCCGACCCGTTGATTACCCGGGTCTTTTACAACCTGGTAGACAACGCGGTGCGACATGGTGGAAAAATCAGGGCTATCCGGTACTCGATCGAAAACCGGAACGATAAACGGATCATCGTCTGCGAAGATGATGGCTGTGGAATTCCAGTTATCGAGAAGGAGCATATCTTCGACCCGGGGTTCGGGAAGAACACCGGGCTTGGCCTGGCCCTTTCACGGGAGGTCCTCTCCATTACAGGCATTACGATCACTGAAACCGGCAAACCAGAGAAGGGAGCGAGATTCGAGATCGCAGTGCCGAAGGAAATGTGGCGGATAAACCCGGGTTACTAATCGCGGGCGGGGACGGGAAGGGTTGAAATGAAGGGGCTGCAATTCAACCCCACGAGTCCTTTTACCATCAGTTTGTGGGATCGTATTTTTAATGATGTGATCGATGAGGAAGTCCATTGAGTGTTCTATCCGGGGCACCCTTCGCCTCTATTCCCATGCCCGCATAGAATCGCCGGATAAGATTCCCCAGGCATCGCCATCAACCTGACGATGCCGGGCGTTTCGTTACGAGGTTAAAAAAAAGATGCTGTGTCCCTCACGAAGCCGGGATTATTGCGATGCTGAAAGCTGATTAAAAACAGATTTTACGCCCGATTTATCGAAACGATATCCCCCAGGGGTATCTTTACCCAGGCTCCCACCCGTTAACCCCGCTCCTGTTCGTTTAAATCGCCCGCATTTACCCCATTTTTTTTCTCGTACCGATTCATGGTATTTGCAACGACTTTATCCCATTTTTATCGATAATTTGCCTTTTTTGGGGTACGATGCCGATCAATGGGCGGCAAATACCACTGTTTCTACCTTATAATGCCCGTTTTCCGACGACTCGCCATCAGGATAGCGGTCCTGATTAATCATGCGACCCTGATTACGGGAGCCACGCTGGCCGACTTCTTCGTCCCTGACCACCATTCCCGGGTGCTGCCGTTCACCAGTCACATGTCGGGGAGCCCTGAGTGAGATCTTCCTGTCCTGGAACGCAACCTTCCCGGGAGGTCACCGTATCACAAGACCGGTGACGTCTTCACGAAACTGTAAAAATTCCTGGTCTGAAATCTTTCGGGGGCGGGGGAGCCGGACCTCTAATAATCCACAGATTGCTGCAGGTCTGTCTGAAAGGACGATAATCCGGTCTGCAAGGTAGACGGCCTCTTCCGGGTTGTGGGTGACGAGCAGGATCGCAACAGGGTGGCAGTCAGCCGATGCGGCATCCCGTATCCGGAGGATCTCATCCTGTAACTCACGGCGGGTAAACGGGTCGAGAGCACTGAACGGTTCATCCATCAGGAGTATCCCGGGCTGTACGGCAAGTGCCCGTGCAACGGCAGCCCGCTGTTTCATGCCCCCCGATAGCTGGTATGGGTAATACTTGGAGAACGAGGTCAGCCTGACAAGATCAAGGAGGTCTGATACCCGCCTGGATACCATCTCCTCCGACACTCCATCCCGACTGAGCATCAGACCATAGGAGATATTATCGCGAATATTAAGCCAGGGAAAGAGAGCGTCATCCTGGAATACCATCGCCGCCCTGGCCGGGCCGGTCCCCGGGTCCCCGGGTATACTGATGGACCCGGTATCAATGGTCTCAAGACCAGCGATCATCCGGAGCAACGTGGACTTCCCGCACCCCGAAGTCCCCATGATGCAGAGTATTTCTCCCGGGAAGGCATCGAACGATAAACCCTGGAACACGTTGCATTCCTGTTCACCCTCCACAAAAGTCTTTCCAAGGTTCCTGACCGAAAGTACGGGCTCCATCATCCCCTCCCCTGCCAGTGAAAGAACCGGGCCTGCCCGGCACGGAAGAGTCCGTCAGCACCAAGGCCTATGATGCCGATAACGACCATTCCGGCGCCGATCACCTGGAGCTGGCCCAGGTTGTAGGCATACATAATCATGAAACCAAGCCCCGCACTCGTCCCCGGGAGCATCTCAGCTGCAACGACGCACATCCAGGCGACCGCAAATGCCACCCGGAGCCCGGTCCAGATGACCGGCAATGCACCTGGGACGACAACGGTCCGGATTTTTTCGAACGAAGTTGCCCGGAACATCCTTGCCACATCGGTCCACTGGTTTCTCACCCCGTAAACCCCGTCGATCGTGTTGATCAGGATTGGGAAGAAGGCTCCCATGAAAATGATGAAAATGATCGATTTGAATCCGATCCCGAACCACGCGATGGCGAACGGCATCCAGGCAATGGGCGGGACAGGGCGGATCATCTGGATAAACGGGTTCAGGTATGAATCGACCTCCTTCGAATTCCCGATCAGGAGTCCGATGGGGACTGCCACGGCGACCGCACACAAAAACCCGGTAAGCACTTCCCTGAGGCTTACAACCGCATTCTCCACCAGTGAGGAACCACCGAGGACGGAAGTGAGCGGGTGGACCAGGACCCAAATAATGTCGCCAAGCCTGGGGAGGATATAGTTATTATTGATAATAATTGCAGCCACCTCCCATATCATAAGGAACAGGATAATGACGGCCAGTCCCTTTGCAATTTTAGAAATGGTTTGCTTATTGTTACGTATCATACATTATCACCGTTATATTGTCGTATGAAAGGGCACTCCGGATGATGCTCTCCTGGATCGAGCTTTGCACAACCCCGATGACAAGAGGCCTCCCTTCCGCCGAACGGACTTTGGACCATTCGGTAAAGGTCGCCCAGTCATCGCAAGGTGCCTTACTTCTCACCACGAGCCCGGTCCCACCGGAATTGATGGACTGGATCATTGTTGAGGGGTTCCCAAGACCGATCTGGAGCTCTACCGGGACAGACCCGATATAGGCTCCGTCCAGCGCACCCTGACCGATCGTGGTCATGATCCCTCCCCCTGACTGGCCTGGAACAAGGTTGACATATGCAACCGGCTGGTTATTTACAAAAAGGGTGCATTGTTCGGGCCGCAGGTCGGAGGGGTCATCCGGTGCCAGGCAGAAACCATAACGTTCGCGGAAGTAGTCAGAATCTTTGACCATGACATACAGCGGTGCCGTATGGTCTGATGATGGAAGATATCCCAGGTTTACCCGGACAATATCATCGGTCTCCGGGAGGGGCAGGGTCCCGTTAAGGTATTGCTTTCCCTGCCCGACAACCGTGTGGTCCATCAGGTATGTTCCCGTGATGGTTTCCCCGTCGGGCTGTCCAGTACTTTCGGTATCTGGTGGGTTTGCGTGGCTCGTGAAATTGATATTGGTAAAGGCCTGCTGCTCGACAGAGACCGGGTTAAGTGTTCCGGACGCTGTCAGCAGGGGCTTGGTGCCAAATACCCAGCCAGCCGTGATATTCTCCGCATGGGACTTGTTTTCGTTCACGCGTAAAACCGCCGCCGTTGTCAGGGCAGAAAGAAGCGCCGATACATTCGTGTTCTTTGCAATCATGTCATTCCGGAGGACAAAAACACAGCAGGCCGAATCTCCCCATTCACCTGGGGGTGGCATGGATCCAGGGGTTGCGATCATTTTTGCAGTGCCGGGTAGGATAGCGGTAGAAACAACCGGCTCCCATACAATGAATGCATCAATCTGGTTGGCGTTGAGCAGCTGGACCATGGAGCCTGAGGAGGTGTACAGGAGATAGACCGCATGCGGGGGACCATCCTTGTGTGGGCCACTGTAATCCGGGTAAAGCGCTAAGAACAGCAGGGTAATGACAAGGAGGAGACCAATAATCAACACAAGATGTAACGGTCGTCCCTTCATGAATATGCAGTGATAATTTTTGAGATACTGGTATTTATGAATTGATGAATACCCGGTATCCGCCGGGGGGAATCAGACCACCATCCTGAATGTGTTTATTCGTCCAAAGGTGCCTTTGGGTCTCCATTCATCAGGTTCACATCAGTTGACTCTCCGCCAGCACAACCCGGATATTGCATCCCTTGCAAGTCCGGCATATCCCTCCAGCCGTTCCTTCATCACCCCGGATATTTTGCAAAAAGGGATCGTATCCCGGTTTCTGCCTGCAGGGAAACTCAGCCGGTTGCGCTGTACCGAAAATATTCCCGGGTTTCAATAAGCAGCCGGAAATGGAGGCTGGTGCAGGCTTAATGCAACGATCTCTTCGGGTTTCTGTAACAGGCCGGAAAGGTATTCTTTTGCCCAGCCCTCATCCTGGTATTCCTCAAACGGGCGGTACGATCCCTGCAGGCCGGTCCCCTCCTTGTCAAAACGGAGCAGCCCAACAGGAGAACCTCCTTTATTCACGAGGGCATTCAGTTTTTCAAGCGGGCGTGGTGTGGTACTGAAAACAAATTCCGTTTCAATTTCAAACCCGACGGCAATAGCCACCATCCAGGCACTTTTTGCTTCATCAAGCATCTCGTTGATTAGATCAGAAGTTTTTCTCATGGGGACCTATCAATGGAATCACATTTACAGCGCATAAATTATTCGTTATCCACCTCATTGGAGCTGAGTCCTTTGACCGCGAATATTTTTGCGGTGCATCGGATATTATCTGCGGGTATTTCCAGGAAACTATCGGGTAGGTCCAGATTATTTTTTCCCGATGCCTATATTCCGGACCTGGTGAAATTTTAATGTCATAGCAGGACACGGTCGCCTGCGCGGGATACCACATTCGCCGATGGTCCAATCCCGATAATACCTTTCCCCTCCAATGAAATACATCTCATCCTCCTACTTGTGGTGGCGGAATTATCAATGATCCCTGGAAGCGACTTCCATGAGCTGCATGCCATACCACGGGCAACCACCATCAACAGTCAGAAAAAACGGGTATGCATGCCGGAAACCCAGGGTTGATCATCAGTACCACAGGGGTGACTTATACAGGGTAAAAAGACATCGTATCAGGGTGTGTTTTCTGCATAGGCGCATAAATCTTGCATAGTTTAACCAACGGATTATCCGGCCCGGATCTGACTGGCAATCCTGGAGTGACAGGATGTGCAGGGAGCGACGGACATTTTTTTATCCGCCTCATTCTGCAATTCGTTGTCGTTGAGCTATGTGATAACATAAGGAAAAACAGGAGCCCGGGTTTGAGCCGGATGCGCTGCGTCGTGAACTGTCCAGATTCACCAGGGAAAACCGGGGAACCCGCATCCTCTGCGATACGGGTTACGGATCATTTCCATCATCCCTGATCTTTTTGATCCCCACGGGACGCAAAAGTCGGAAGAGGTTCTGTCCGCCTGGTTTCACCTCCTCCGGTCATGCCGTGGCTGTGACACTCCGTGGGTGTTTCAGCTCACTGCTTTCATAAACGCGTCGAAACCAACCCGCTCGATCGTGGCTCCCAGGCGTTCGGGTGTCTTTCCATGCTCGCGGTAGAACACGATGACCTTCCCGGTAAGCGCAATTGCCTCGTCCGCGGTCAGTCCTTCGGCGATCGCCTGGCCCAGTTTTGGTGTCCCCCCACCCTTGCCACCAACAACAGCTGTGAACCCGCTATCGGTACCGAAGAAACCGAGGTCTTTCATCCAGGGGTCGCTGCAGCCGTTGGCGCATCCCGAAATGCCCATCTTAAACTTGGCGGGAGCAGGTTTGCCGTAGTACTCCTTGTCAAGGGCAAATCCAAGGCCAGGGCTGTCCTGTTTGGCGCGTTTGCAGGACCACGTACCCGGGCACATCTGAATGCTCCGTATCGTCAGGCCGATGGCCTTGGATTTGTCAGTAAACTCAGACCACGCATTATCCAGGTCCTCTTCCCGTATGCCAATAATCGCGATGCGCTGTGCACCTGTGAGTTTCACATATTTTGCACCGTATTTCTCCGCAACGTCCGCGATCTTCCGTAACAATGCCGGGTCAGCAAAACCACCCGGGATATGGGGCAGGATGGAAAATGTCTCCAGATCTCTCTGGATGATCGCTCCTTTTTCAGGGATATTGGTTTTTGTCATCTTTTCCTCCAACGAAAATTCCAATTGATCTATGGTAGGCCTTCATTACTTAATTCATTTGATCGGGGATTTTCATGATTTTTCATTGACTGGCGAAAGTGCACAGTCCGCGATTGACAATGCCAAAAGGATTGGACAACCCCTCTTTGCCCAGCTGCCGCACGGTTGATCCTTTTTAAATTTCGCGGGTAAATGTCTTTTAAGGATAGACAACAGGTGAGGTATTCAACCGGATAACAGGTGAAAAAAGATATTATGGTGGTCCGGACCACCATGGTTGTCCATGGGACACCGGTTCAGGTTGTCCCGGGCTGGTACCAGTCAGGGAGGACAAAATTGCCCTGGCTTAGGTCTGCCGGATAAATGATCGTTGGCCTGAGTTCCTGGAGAGTCTCATTCCAGGCAAGTTGCTCCATGTAGAGATTAAACGCAGCCTCACGAGCATCCTTTGAGAAGGTAATGTTACCGTTCTTCATCGCCTCGATTGATTCAGGCATTGAGGTGGCAGTAAGGGCATTCTGGATTTTGGTTTTATTCAGTGAACCTGCCTGCCCGACCGCATTGGCAATAATGTTGACCCCCTCATATGTTGTCGCACCCATCATACCAGGGAGCCCACCCCATTTTTTCTGGTATGAATTTTTGAATGCGGTAGCCGCATTGGAAGTAGAACCATTAGGAACCGTGTAGGGGCTGAAATGGCTTTCAATAATTGATCCTTCACCAAACTTACTCAGGCTCTTATAATAGTCCGGATCATCGTTGCATTCGACCACCACGAACAGGGTATTCAGCCCCACATCTCTTTTGGCCTGGGTAATCATGGGTGCCTGTTCATTCAGGAATGCCGCGGAATATATCAGATCCGGCTGGGCAGACTTAACGTTGGTCAGTAATGTTCGATAATCGGTTTCACCCATTTTAAACGATGCATTGCTCACGATCTTTACCGGCAGATTCTCATTCTTTATGGTGTTTTCTACCGCAGTCAGGACTCCTTTTCCGTAGGGGCTGTCCTGGTATACAATGGCAAGACGTAAAGGCCGGTCTTTTGTGAAATTAAACTTATTGTAAATTGCAGGACGGATAAAGTTGCTGATGAACCGGGTCGTCTGGCCACCGTAGTCATCGGTTGTCGGGCAGAAATGGTACATGTAAGAGGTATCAATGTCAGTTCTCCTGGTAATAGTCGGGCTTGATGCACCGGTGATGACATAGGGTACCTTTTGCTCTGCAACAACAGACTGGCTCGCTGATGTCACGGCACTCGAAAAACCACCGGTCAGGGCATCGACATTATCCGCTGAAATGAGCTTTGAAACGGCTTTCTGTCCACCTTCACGGGTTGATTCATCATCGCCGGCAATGACTTTTACCGGGATCTTCTGCCCAAGTTCGGTTACATACACCCCCCCGTTTGCATTGATTTCATCGGCCGCAATTTGAGCCGACTGCCACATATCTTTCCCGGTCGCGCTCGATGGGCCTGTCAGTGACGCGACAACCCCTATCCTTATCTCTGTTGGCGATGCAGCGGCCTTCTGGGTACATCCGGAAATCACTATGCCACCAAGGATGAGCCCTACCGCCACTATTATCAGAAGAATCGTACTCGTTTTCATCATTATCTCCCCCGGTCTGAAAATATTCTACTGACTGTACGCTCAGTGGCATGCGGAATGCACACTGTGCAAACGCTGTTATTCCGCCTCACTGCCTCCTTACGTAGGATTAGAAACATTTCACACATGATAAAAAAACACCATCCGGTAAACTCTCTAAGATACCATTACAGGGGATCCGGCAACTGTCCGGGTCCCCTATCTAAAGAAGAAAAAGAAGATGCCTACTACCTGAATAGTACCGGTGCCTCGTGTACTAACCATAACAGACATGAGCTTACCTAATCACTATGTAGGTTTGACAATACTTAATCCTTGCGATGCGCCGATGGACATTTGAGCGATTGGGAATTTCAAATGAACAACAGTTAGTCTATCCGTCCGTATGGTACCAGTGCCGGGCTCCTGGTATCCGCCTGCCAGTTATCCGGATGAATCGTACACTTCGGGGGAAATAAAAAATTGGCGATGAGGCAGAACGTGCGAGGAGACCTTCGCTGGTGGTACTTCATCGGTTCCTTGGATACACTGCATGCCAGGATAACTATTGTAGACTGGTGATTTGGAACATGACAAAATACTTAATTGTCCTATCATGTCATCCCGTAAAAATCTCCGCCACCTGGTGAGATTTCACGTCATCCATCGTGAACGGGGTTGTTCTGAACTTCCATACCCTGTCGGGTTCAAGGTAATACACTTCTGAACTGGTACTGCCGATTGCGTAACCGTCAGCATTGAACAACGTAATGGTCACAACAACCAGGTCGATCCGCTCAGGGCCGATATTTTTTATCGTACCAACGATCATGCGGGTCCCCGTGGGACCCGTTTCCATGTGGGATTCAAGCAGTCGCACCCGGTGAGATGGATTATAGGTATACTGCACAAGCCCAAACGGCCGTTTCACATATGACACGACCGGGATCTCTGTCTCTTCCGGCACCGGGTTTGAAGGGAGACCGGTCTGTTGTCCGGTAACCACCGGGGTAACCACAGGCGTTGGAGTGGCGGCAGGGGAAGAAACCTGAGGCCCCTGGTTCACCGGGAAAGGACTCATACATCCCGCAAATATTAACATTGCAATGAGCAACGAGAAAAGTCCCGTCATCCTCATGGTATATTTCATAGGGTCATCATCCTGTTATTGAATATCGATCGGTACTACTTGATGCTTGCCAGGAAAGCAGTAGCATCCACGGTGTGCAGGTCAGCATCATTCATCCACCGGATTTGCCAGGTAGAAGTGTTCCGATCTTAGTGGATATTTCGTCGATGGAAAGTCCACTGATATGAACTTTTTTCTGGGAACTGGTCATTCCCGCCACAATGCTCACATCACGGTCCGGAATGTTTAGCACCGACGCAATCAGCCTGATGATGGCAATATTAGCTTTCCCGCCGATTGGCTGGGCAGAAACCTGGCAGCCGATTGCCTTACGCCAGGGGTTATATCCGGACGGAAATACAGCCGCCTTACTCCCGGCTGATACCTCAATTGACATGATCGTCCCACTGGAGATGGCAACCAGGGCATCAGTTATATCCACCATCAGCTATCTATCGCCCTGGACCTACATAATCTGCCCGGTTTCCGCGGACATCGCAGATAATGTAATAAATATGGCCTATCAATAAAAAAATCACATCGTCGGATTTCCTGACATCCGTACTAACATCCTGATGATGATAGATGTCGCCCGACGTTAACAAGTTGGGATCACCAGTGGCATATCGCCTTCCTTCACCCGCTTTTAACCCTGTCGGGCGGTGCCTGTCGCAAAACCGGGTTGTCCCGAAGTTCATTTCCAGGCGCTTGCCAGTCGATCACCCGGGGACCTATGGTAGTGCTGTATCGGCACCAATCATCATGAGTCGTCCCGGTATTTATCCAATCCCTTTGTATCAATCCACCAGCGGGTAACCTTTTCCCGGAAACCAACGCCCGACCGTATTAAAAAATTCACCGCCACGGTAGATAATTCCCCCTTCCATGACCACCAGTTCAGGGAAAATTGCGGGCAGTCCCGCAAAAGGAGTCCACCCGGCACGGCTATGAAGCTCATCAGGATCTACCCGGGTAATAGTCCGGGGGTACAGTGCAAAATCTGCCCGCTCCCCGGGGTGAAATCCGGCGGGTGGGATCCCGAGAACCTCACAGGGCCTCGTAGAAACCTTATCGATAAGTGATGAGACAGGATGTTTTCTCCGCTGTACCTCGGGCAGGAGCAGAGGGACCATCGTCTCGACTCCGGGTATTCCCGACGGGGCATCCAAAAAACTAACGGCTTTTTCATCAACCGTATGTGGTGCATGGTCAGATGCGATCACATCGATCAGGTCCCATATATTCCAGAGCATCTGCCTGTTTTTTTTATCCCTGAGCGGCGGGTTCACCTTTGCAGAGGTGTCCCCAGGCGCGAAGTCCTGGTGAGAGAGCAGCAGGTGGTGAGGTGTCACCTCAAACGAAGTCCTGCAAGGTCCGCCACTATCATTCAATTTATTTTCTGGTCCCGTGGATAATCTCCTTTGTTCTAACACGGCCTCTATTGCAGCGGTCGTGCTCAAATGACAGAAATGGAGCTGACATCCCGTCGAATTGAGCTGGCAGACCTTCCGTACGGCTGCTGCCTCCCCCTGATCGCCCCGGTTGTCATTGTGAGCGACCAGGGTATCCGGTTGCGAAGTCCCGACTTCTTCAGCATGTATGGTCGCAAGACCATTCACGTTACGAATAATCTGAAATGCCTTTGACAATTCATCGGACGACAACGTCTCCCCATAACTCGAAGGGCCGGCAAACAGCTCACCGAACGCCATGGCTCCCGCGCTCCATAATGAAATCAGGTCGGCCCCGGGGGTAACCCCCGCATTGATAGCAAAACCGCAGCATGCTTCAGAAATTGCTTCATTCACGCGGTTTTCCAACCGGAGTTGTGTCGTCAGTGGGGGGACCGTATTCGGCTGGTCGACGACCAGTGTTACCCCTCCCGCGATGGCACTCCGCGTCCCACTCTGCCAGTCCTCTTTTTTTACCTGGCTCCCACCCCGCATATGCACATGCATATCAGTTGCAGCGGGCAGGAGCAGCATACCATGGCAACGGACAACCTCATCAGACCGTTCTACTGCACCGATATGAACAATCCTGCCAGACTTAAACCCGATATCGGCTCTTCTTCCGTCAGGAAATTCAACATCACAAAGGGCCAGGTCATATACGGGCATTCGTACCAGACGTTGGAGCGGATGTTCAATAAAATAGTGGTCGGTTAATCACCTGGTACGTGGTCCCTGATTGAGTCAGTACCACGAAAAGGCGACTAAAAAAAAGTATTTCCCGGTCTTCTACTCATGTTCATCCGGGAGGAGGCACGCTTGTCCCTCCTCGCGTGGTTTTGGCTTTTCAAGCCGGCCCATCACGGACAGGATGGCTGGCATGATAATGATCGCCCCTATCAGCGAGAACCCGACGGCAATCAGCGTCGTGATCCCAAAATTGCTGATAATCGGGAAACTGGCAAACAGGAGTGCTGAAAACCCGAAAAATGTTGCCAGTCCTGAGATCGTGATGGCAGTACCGATCCGTTCAACACTGTGATGAATGGCACTCATTGGATCGCCGAGATTGTCAAACTCTTCTGCATACCGCTCCATGACAAGGATCGTGTACTCGGCCGCTACACCGATGGTCATGGACCCGAGGGTCGCAGTCAGCGGGGTATAGTCTATCCCGAGGAGGTACATTGCAGCAGCATTCCAGCCCACGACAAGGATAATCGGGACTAGCGGCGTAATAGCATGGACCCTCCGGTAGACCAGGAGCAGGAACACAAATACCAGGATAAACCCGAGTGCGGTCATCTGCTCTTTTGAAGAGGACAACGATCCGATAAGACGTGTAAACAGGTCAAAACTACCTGATGGAACTGCATTGATACCGGTAGGCGGCTGGTTAAAGGCAATGTCCTGGATCATCAGTTTCTTTAACGACGATTGCTGGTTTGTCTCAAGCTTTACCGTTGTAAACTGGATTACACCATCCGTTGAGCCAGCCAGGTACGACTTCTTTATGTCGGGTGGGATGCTCGAAAGTATGGTATCGAGTTCACTCTGGGTAGACGGCATTACGCCATTATTGTAGGCGAGGATATAGGTCACAATACTGGTCGCACCGGTAAATTCACTATGCCGGTTCAGTTCATCATCCTGGAACTGTTTCATCCATTGAATGGTGTTGAGAGAACTCACCCCGTCCCCGTTCAGGTAGATTGGTGCAGTACTCGTCGCACCATACATCCTTGTCACCTTGTCGTTGAGTACCTTTGCCGGCATATCGGATGGAACAAACGCATTTTCATTGGTCTGTATCGGGATATAGGAATCAATCTGGAACCCGATAACTGCGATAACACATGCAACAAGAAGGATCGGGACAGGGTTTTTTGCAATTTTCATCGATGTTTTTGTCAGCAGTGCACCGTACGAGAAACTGCGTTTCGATGACGGCTTCTTCTCTTTTGGCTTGTATTTCAGAAGGACAGCGGCGGTGGGAATACCGATAAGGGAGGCCAGGTAACAACAGGCCACACCGATGATGGAAACCATCCCGAAAGCCTGTATCATTGGCACCGGTGAGATGAACATCGCCACAAACCCCATGCAGGTTGCCAGCATCGCATAGAGGACGGCAGGCCCGGTCCTGGTCACCGTCATGAATACAGCCTGGTCCATCGTCCCCTTTCGTATTTCTTCGTCAAAGCGGGCATGGAACTGGATGGCATAATCGATCCCAAGCCCTATCATGACAGGGAATGCTCCAATCACAGCCATGTTTAACTGGATCCCTGCAAGTCCCATCAACCCCATCGCCGAGACGAGACCGATCGCCACCATCAGGACAGGGAGGAACCGGTGGCTGACGAATGAGAACAGGATCCCCATCACGATGACCATCAGGATCAGGGCAGCAAAAATAAGCACCCCACTCGTGGATCCCATCGATTTCTTCATCTGCTGGGAGAATGCTGCACTCCCGGTGAGAGAGATTTTCACACCAGGGGGAGGGTTGGAACTGTCTACGAGACTCTGGAGGTTACTCAGTAGGTAGGTTTTTGCTTTTTCTGACAGTCCCTCATTCACGTCTACCCGGACGATCGTGATGAGGTTTGACTGGGTATAGACCGCCAGTACATTGGCCGGGACCCGGGTCTCGGCATCCTGTATTTCACCAATTGAGGTTGGAAGGACACCTTTATTGGCCTGCATCAGCAGGTCGGGGATTCCGCTGACGCTTTTTATGTCCGGCTGGCTGCGGATTGAGGCTTCCAGCTGGTCCATAAACCGCAGCATATCCGGGCTTATCGGCGTGTCGGTATCAATGAACAATACCACCGGGTCTGACTGGAATGTTGTAATGTACTTGTTGTACTGGCTCCCCTCAGGGGAGTCCTTCACCATGTATGTTTCCCACCCGGTCTGCATGGATATCGTCGTCATCCCATAAAGGCAGACGATAAAAACTGCAACCACGATTCCTGCGACCAGCATCGGGTGATGGTTGATCACCTTCGCGAGCCGTTCAAATATATTTTTCACAATATCCTGTCCTTTTTATACTGGAGATGATCTTTTTGCTCCGGAAACATCCTACTGAAATATGCGGGCCTTCTGAATAAATTCGGGCCTGTTACGGACACGGGTGCTCCGGATGACCTCATGGGACGATACACCCGTGTCCGACGGGGAGGATGTCCGGTACCGTCCAGGGCCGTGGGAGCACTTCTTCCCGGAATTTTGATACCGTTGCCTGGCGCTTTGACAACGTTTCTCTTTCAATTGATTGATAATTTTTCGCATGGATACGTAATAAAGTATTTGTTGTGAATAAGACAACAATTTCATCGTGATCGCGAGCTGATGCCCGCCCGGGCTTTGACCTGGAAAACTATCTACCCGGATTTCGTGCATCTGGTATTCAATCGTTAATCAGGGTGAAGGTTACATTATTTTTGCAAAGGAACCGGGGTTACAACGTAATAAAAATTTCCCGGAAATAAATGATCTACCACTAAAATAGGCGGGCTGTAAGATTAATGGAAAGGTTAGATCCCCGTGGGATCGCCTTTCCTGTTTCTGATCTCTACTAATCCGTGTTACTTCTTCACGGTGGTATTGTTGACAACAGCCTTGACATCTGCGGTCACGTTTGAAACCGTGTTGTTAACTGCGGTCTTTACAGTTGCGGACAGGTTTGCCGCTGGAGTCTTGTTCGTCACATTCGCAACGGGTGCTGTCAGTTTGCACTCGCCACGGAAGAGTGCCCATTCCTCACACGATGAGCCGTTCGGGAAGGAGCACATGCCATACTCATTTCCTTGTGCGTCCTTCTTGATATCAAGTTTTCCACCGACCTGGCCACAGTATACTGAAGCAGGGTTAGCAAGTCCGGAGGCGTTCTCCACTGGTGCCGCAGTTGTTACCACAACTTGCGTGGTTGGCACTGGGGTTGCGACGGTCGTTGCAGGGGTTGTTGCAGGCTGGCTCTGTGTACATCCGGCGGTCATCATGACCACCGCGATAATAAGAACCAGTAATAGTGTTGAAGTTTTCATCCAGCTCATTAAAATTTCTCCGGCACATATTTGGGCGGGAAAGTTATATATGCACTACGGTTTAATCCGGAGAAAATCATGTGGAATCGTCAATCTATTGAAGACCTGGCAGGAGGACGCAGTGGAGCAGCACAATAATCCACACACGGATGTTCGTGCGCCAGCAATGATCCCCGGATGGCCCGGGGGATGAGATATCTGCGCGGTCTTTGATCGACTAATTCAAAATTCCAACACGATTCAGCCTGCTACACATAGTGAATAGTGAATAACTGTTTCAGACATGATTTTTTCCCCGCCACAAAGCAAATAACCAGGCACTTACGGCAAGAGGCCACTAATCGGGAAGAGAAGAATGGGTGGGATGAATCAGGCACTGGACACCGGATTGCGATTTCAATATTCCTGTTGAAATTTCGGTGCTCCCTCCTCTTCCCTGGCATTAGGTTTGATGACGACAATGGTCCATCAGATCGATTGAAGCCGGGCCCGGGAACGTGGCACAATGCTTCGCAGACCGGAACTCCCGGTCTTTTCCATCTTTGCAAACGCTTAACCCGGGGTTCGGTGAATATGTATACCGAATTCCAAAGCTCCGTCCCAGGACGGTGTCTATGCGAACCACAATACCACCTGGTCAAAAAACCAGGACGTTTAATAGAATCATGACGGATCACCCGGCAACGTTAACCACCTACACCCGGCGGGGTCTCCCGGCCATAGTCCGGACACCATAGATTTTTATCCCTGCGTTCCTCTCACCCTTACTGATATGAACGATCTTCGCATCCCGGGAACCCTGTCCCTCGGTATTCTTGTAATGTTACTGTTAACCCTCCCTATGGGAGTTTCGGCCCTTGCATCGTATTCAGGTGGCCACGTCTCGATCGATACACCGGTTGCTGATGATGTGTTCGCTGCCGGGGGTCAAATCACGGTAAATGCCCCTATAGACAGCCTTATAGCAGCCGGAGGTACCGTCACGCTCAACGCCCCGGTCAAGGGTGATGTAATCGTCGCAGGCGGGCGGGTCATCACCAACAATGCTATCGGTGGCAAACTCGTCGCCGTCGGAGGTACCGTTGATGTGAACGGGGATGTGGGAACAAATGCCCTAATCACCGGCGGAACGGTGAAGATCAACCCAGGTTCCACGATTGGGAGGGATGCGATGATATCCGCCGGCACCGTCACAAGTGCGGGTCATGTAATGGGAAATCTTTCTGTGCATTCCCGGAGTTTTGCCAATACCGGTACCATCGAAGGAAAAAACACGTATATCCAGACTGAGTCCCACAGTTTATTTAAGATTTTCACGGTGCTCGGGCTCCTGTTTTCAGTTGGCTGGCTGATACTCGGGCTTATTCTCTTAAAGATTGCACCATTGCGATACCGCGTTGTGGAAGATGAAGTCAGAAAATCACCGGTGGTGAAACTGGTTGTCGGGTTTGTCGGGCTGGTTGGGGCCTGCATCGGTCTGTTCATTCTTGCGATCACGATCGTAGGGCTTCCGGTAGCGCTGATTGGTGGTCTGCTCGTAGGTATAGGGGTCATCATATCGGTATTCTTTGTTTCTTCTGCATTTGGCAGAACGCTTTTTGGCTGGTTAAAGATCCGGGCAAACGACTGGCAGGCTTTTGTCGCAGGTTTTATCATATTGAATATCCTCTTCCGGGTACCGGTAGCCGGTTTCTTCATTCTTATCCTTGCAATCAGCCTCGGGTACGGTGCGTTGCTCTACACGGTCCACAATCACTGGAAGGTCATTACAGGGGCGGCAGGCTAATCCCGGCCCGGATATCTTCCATCCTTTTCTATTGACCTTCTTCTTTCGCATTGGAAAGTAGAAGGATTACTACTTTTTCACCCCCACCGGTTCCGTCAATCGGATCCAGCCTGGCGATCCCAAAATAGAAGACTCCAGTATGCCAGGTGTATTCTATCAGAATCGTGGAGAATTACCTTTCTTTACCTTGCCTTGTATCATTGCACGGATGGTCCCCACGTGACGGCCAAGGGAATCAAAACAGTACGGACAAAAAAGAAATGGTCCCGGGGCACCTGGCAACTCCCTTTCAGAGCCCAGGCATCCCTGCGTAATTTCCAGTAATCAGTCTTCTGATTCCGGCGTTGGTGGTGTTTTATACACGAGCCATAATACACCTGTCGTACAGGCAATGATGATGACCACGAGAAGGACTGCACTCCAGATATCTTCACTGAACCGCGTACTCATCGAAAGGGAGGTACCGATAAGGTTGTTGATCATGCCAATCAGAAGCGAAATTGCAAAAAATATAATAAACCCGGAAAATATCCCGAGGATAATTCCTGCCACAATCCTGAGCGGCGCCGGTTTTGGAACATTATCAGTCATGGATCCCCTATTTAACGCATTAATATATAGGGATTCCCATTTCGCGAAAAGGTCACCCGGGTATGATTCATATAGCGGTGTACCATGCCGCATTCCATTGAAGAGAACATTCATCCGTCATTATCTTCCATGAATATAAGAGTTATATCAGTTTTTACGTCCGGCAAATGGCAGAGCACTCCATAGTTCCACTATTATCCTGAACCTATGAGGCAGGAGTTTTCAGGTCCGAAAATAAGATTAACTTCGGAATTCTTCGATATTCCGGGAGTTTATGTTACGCAAATACGAAAAAATGATGCAGGAAGAGACAAGAACCAGGATCGCCAGGGATACGAATGAACACGATTAAAGTATTCTGCCTCGACTCCTCGGAACATTCCAATCACTTAAAGCAGCTACTCTGGGATGACAATATCGCATTTGAAGAAATATATCTCGGTAGCACCCAGGCGATCCATGACCTCCGCAACGGAGGGCTCAGGCATGCGAAGGCCCCGGTCCTACAGGTAGAAGAACACTTTTTCACAGGCGAAGACCTTTTCCCCGGGGGTATCATTGATAGTTCATTTATTGAGCAGTGCATCAGGAATCCTGACCTCCTGATCAAAGCCAGGAACAAAATCGCAGCTGTTTCACCTTCCGGATAACCGGAACTGCCCTCATTTCTATCAGAATCCTGCCAAAAAGGATGCCAGAAGAAAGGGTTTATCCGGGCATCGTTATCCCCGGTTACCAGTTATTTCCGTATACACGGCATGAGGTGATCCCCCCAGGCCCTCTTCCCGGTACGGCAGCCAGGGTGGAACGGCACAACCTGGGCAGATGTATTTTCATCTGTCCAGGAAGGGAGAGATATTGCGTTATTTGCCTTTCATTTATCAAGGTGTCTCATGAAATGGCAGGAATTTTCCTTGTAACCGGGAAGACATCAGTTCCCCCTATAATTCCCTGACCATGAGTGTAATCTCCCCAGGAATGTCCCGAAAATAACAGGCACCGTCCAAGGATAATTCCTGGAACGGTATCTTATATCCCGAAACGAATCCACATGAACAAAATAAACTCCGGGAGGCAGGAGACGTGCATTCGGCAAGGGCGTATGAAAAGCCCCTGTCACGGGCATTTTCAAGTGCGGTCCGGACCAGGGCTTTTGCCACCCCAAGCCCCCGGAACTGGGGAGTAATACCCACCTGGAAGATATGAAGAGCTTCGCCGGGTCCTGATGGGTAGTTTTCGTGGTAATACATCTCCAACCTGCCAAGGACGCAGGTGATCTCGTGAAAAAGTGAAAATATTTCAGCCATACGGGGGTCACGGGAAGACCAGTCTGTTGATAGATCACTGCAAAATATGAACCCAGCAGAATCTCCGGATATCGTATCCTTAACGATGTAGCTCAGCAGATCTGAGGCACACAGGGAGACATACACGTGCGCAGGAGGTAAAAATAGTTCCGGACCAATCCGGCAATAACGGGTCATCGGCTCATCGGTCAGGAAAACACTTGCATAACACCGCGTTACTCCTGGAACATCACCCGGATAAAGGGGCTGAATGAGTAATTGGGGGCCGGATGTGATACTATGACTCATTGGTATGTTACACGCAGGGTTACAATATTTATCTTCCTGTAATAGCCGGTTCTTAATGTTAGACCGGGTGTCCTGATTGAAATCACCAGGTAACTGGCGAGTTCCCGATAACTGAATCGTGCCTATTAAGTACCTCGCCGTGCAACAGGATGGATCATAGGGCGGTGTATTCACGCCAGTGAGTATCGCAGGCCTATAAAAAAATCGGATGGACCATGACAGGGATTTACCAGAAAATTGTAATTGCGACCGACGGGTCAGAAAAAAACCTGAGTGCAGTCATTGAGGGGTTGATGATCGCCCGTGTTTCCAGGGCAAGACTCGAGATTGTTTATGTAATTGACACAAAACCCCTGTATACGGGTGTGATCGAGGAGTCCTACGCCGGGATGTACGATACCCTTCGCGAGGAAGGAGAACTGGCACTAGGGCAAGTCAGGGAGCTGGCAGGTGACCTTGAAATTGAGACCTTCCTCCTTACCGGGAAACCCGCGACTGAGATCGCCCGGTTTGTGAAGGAACGTGGGGCCGATCTACTGGTAATAGGGACCCAGGGGAAAACAGGCCTTGGAAAACTCATCCTCGGAAGCGTTGCTGAGAGTATCATCCGGACAGCCCCCTGTTCCGTGCTGGTGGTAAGGAAATCTTAAAAGCCCATTAATTTGGTGATAATCACTGCACTGCGCCGGATATATTTAAAAAAAAACTAAATATAGAGGTTCCCCAAGTCAATAATTATCAGGCACCTTTCGCAGTGAACAAGGTACCAAAGGGTACGGAGGCCCCCCATGATCGCGGATATTCTCTTAACAGTTATTATTTTCTTAAACATCCTGTTTGCCATCACCATTATTTTCATCCAGAGGAAAAACCCGACCGCCATTGCCGCATGGTTACTCGTCCTGTTCCTCATCCCGGCTCTCGGGTTTGTTCTCTTCCTGATATTCGGGCAGAATTTTCGCAAGGAAAAAATGTTTGCCCTGAAGAATGAGACCGATAAGGAATTAATGGAGATCATTTCGTCTCAGAAAATGCATTTAAAGTCTATTCAGACTGATGTAAAGGACCGGTGGACCGGTGCCCTGCACCGGATGATCCTGATGCTGCTCGAGGGGAACGGTGCCGTAATCACGGGAAACAATAAGATACGTGTATACACCGACGGAAAATTGAAATTTGCCGACCTTATTGACACGATAGGGAAGGCCCGCGATCATGTGCATATGGAATATTTCATCCTGAAAGATGATGGTCTTGGGCGGGATATTCTGGCAGCCCTGTCTGAAAGGGCCCAGGCAGGTATGGAAGTCCGCCTCCTTGTGGATGGTGTGGGAAGTGGTGCGTTGCCGAAACGTTTCTTCGAAGAACTGACAAGGGCGGGTGGGCAGCATGCGGTCTTTTTCCCATCACTGGTTTCATTCCTGAATTTCAGGGTAAATTACCGGAACCACCGCAAAATCGCAGTAATAGATGGAGAGACCGCTTTTATCGGCGGGTACAATATCGGTGATGACTATATCGGGCTGGATAAGCATTGGGGTAACTGGCGTGATGCGGCGGTCCGGATTGAAGGCCACGGTGCGATGGTCGCACAGTTGCGGTTTTTACTGGACTGGAATTATGCTTCGAAAGAGCATATCGAGTTCAGCGACCGGTACTTTCCAGATAAACCATTACCTGACGCCTCGGCCGTGCAGATCGTTTCAGGTGGCCCGGATATTAAATGGAACCCGATTAAGGAGTCTTACCTGAAAATGATCACCTCAGCGACTGAAACGGTGTATATCCAGTCCCCATATTTTATTCCTGATGAGAGCGTGACTGATGCACTCCGGATTGCGGCCTTGTCCGGGGTCGATGTGAGGATCATGATACCCGCAAGGCCGGACCACATGTTTGTGTACTGGGCGTCACACTCCTACGTGGAGGAACTGCTCGATTCCGGAGTTCGTGCATATACCTATGATAATGGCTTCCTCCATGCAAAGACAATCGTAATCGATGGAGCCGTCGCGTCGGTCGGCAGTGCAAACTGGGATGTCCGTAGTTTTAAATTGAACTTCGAAACGAACGCCATTATTTATGACGAGGAGGTAGCAGGAGAATTCCATAGGGCATACCTGGATGACCTTGCTTCCTGTACTGAACTGACCCCCGGGTGGTACGCTGAAAAGTCCTGGTTCTTCAGGGTACGGTCATCCATCTCACGACTGTTCTCACCGATCCTGTGATAATGTGCCTCTTTTTCCCCGGGAAAAACCCGGTATTTCCGGTGGATGACTAGCGTAACAGGTCTTTTACGTACCGGATGAGTCGTGGCATATTCTGTTCATAGTGGACCTGGAGTGAGGAACAGGTGAACGGGATATAGTTCCAGGCAATTACCCCGGCGGTCATACATTTGAAACGCAGATCGACCGTTGATCCAATGACGATGCTCTCCTTTGCAAGAACCCCGTCGAGGAACCCTTCCACGGTATCCGCCTTCACGCAGGTGACCACACTCCCTATTGATGGTAGTACATGGGAGTCCGAACCGCCTGTTACCGGGAAGTCATGTGCACCGGCATAACACGCCGCCTGGTCGTTGAGATCATCGCTCATACCCCCGCAGATGACCTCAATACCATCAAAACGGTCGATAATTCCGGCTGGCAGGACATTGTTGCGGATACATTTCAGAACACCCCGGTTAATCCCAAAATAACCATAGGGATGGGCCGCTACGGTCACACAACGATAACTTTCTGCTGCATCAAGGATATTTTCCACCGTCAGCTGCACGGCCATGTACTCGCTTTTCCCTTTTTTTCCCCTGATGTACTGGTCAAAAAATTCCCGGAGGTCACCAGGTGAATAGAAATACACGAGGATATGGGGTCCCTCCAGTGCACTCAGCTCGATTCCCGGAATAATAAGGGTGTCAGTGGATTTTTCGTATGAGTATGCCTCAATAACACCCTGGATTTCATTATGATCGGTAATAGCAACACCGATGCCAAGCTGTTTCGCCCGTGAAATGATCGAGGATATACCGTTCGCCGCATCGGAATGGTGACTGTGCAGATGCATGTCAACCGGGGTATATCCCTTCCCTCTGATCTCTTCAAAAACCGGGCGTTGAAAGTGAATCCGTGGATTACCTGTGGACACAAATGGTAAGCTCCCACTTAGTACTACCTCTATTCATCCGGGTACCTTAAAAAAATCTCGTGTAGGGGAGAATCCCGCAATTTCAACGACAATACCGGAATATCGCAGCAGGATTCCAAAACCCGTGGCCAACGGAAAGTGATATCATAAGAACAGTAATAACAATTAGCAACAATGTCCGATACGAAGTACCCGCATGACATCTTACAACGATTTATGTAACAGAAAATACCCGGACAGATTTCCATCCACAATGTACCGGAAGCCCGGCCTGGTCACTACCAGGATTCCAGTAATTATCGGACTTTTCATCCTCCTGTGCCTCCTTTCCGTGAGTGGCACCTCTGCCGCAGAGACAAAAACGACCTACCTTGGCGACATAGTCACATTATCCGGGTATTCACCAGGGAGTGACCAGGTTTACCTCTTCCTGACCGGGCCGAACCTTCCCTCAAACGGGGTGGCACTGGATAATATCAACCGCAGGGCAGACATGGGGGGCTTCACCACCACAGATGTCGACCCTGATGGCCACTGGGTCTACAAGTGGTACACAAACCAGCTTGGCGGGAAAATCGATACCGGTACTTACACAATATGGGTTACCGACCGGCCGGTTGACCGGTCGCAGCTGAGCGGAAGCAATTACCGTTCCATTCCAGTCCTCCTGCAACAGCCAGGGATTGTCGCCGGGTCGTCAACGGCTACCGGGGCCCTCCAGGTCGGTTCTATCCCAAAAGGAGCGGTCGTTTTCCTTGACAGGGAAAAACAGGGGGTGACTCCGGTTACGATCCCGGATCTTCCCGCGGGAGCCCATGTACTCCTGCTGGAGAGCCCGGGCTACCAGGATCTGACAACACAGGCAGTGGTAACGGAAGATACGACGACCCGGGTCAGTATCCCACTAAATTCTGTCAACGGCTCCCTTTATGTCAATACGACACCAACCGGTGCTGAAATTTCTATTGATAATACACCCGCAGGAGTCAGCCCGGTTGTACTCACTGACCTGCTGCCCGGAAACCACACCATCAGGGCCAACAAAGCAGGGTATAACGTCACCGATCAGGGTGTACAGGTGATTGGGGGTCATATGATCGTAGCACAACTCCCGCTCGGGGAGAACGCACGAACATCCGGGAGCTCCCTGCCTGCTACCCGTGCTTCAGGGATTGTTCCCGCAACACTGGTAATCTCCCTCGTCGCCTTCATGCTGCTCGTCCGGCGGGCAAAGTAACAGCTTTTGGACCGGGTTCTGTAGCAAGGAAAATATTGGATGGGCATCCATCTTTTCTGATTTTTCCGGGAAATTACCCACCGATATGGGAAAAAATAGTATTGGTATTCAAAAAAGGCAGATCAAATGTACCGGTTGCGGCGCAGCCAGTCCACCTGGGGAGGCATATACCGGTATATGATATCACATTTCTCGTCCTGGAAACTCCAGGGAGTCACGATCAGGGTATCCCCTTCACGGATCCATACTCTTTTCTTGATTTTTCCCTTGATCCGACCCATGCGGGTGACCCCGTCATAACAACGGACCCGGATATGGTTCGCTCCCATCATCAGTTCGGCCTGCGCGAACTGTTCTTTTGCCCATTTTTTCGGTAACCGGACACGAGCGGTAGGGGTCCCATCCGGGTTGACTGCATTCAGATCTACTTCTTCGCCCTTCTTATTCTGATTATTTCTAATTGACCCAACTCCTTATTCTGTGTACATATGATCTCTGATGAAATGAATGTATCCCAAACTTTATAACGGTTCATAATGCGGGGGAATCAACCACTCAACATGCCCATGGATCAGGTAAAAGTCACCTGCGGCCCCGGGGGTCATGTGGCCTCCATGGTGTTGGCGGCATCTCTGGTCAAACTTCATTATGGTATGCGATAAATTCTTCCTGATGCCAATACAAATGGCAAAAAATCCGACTACAATTCAGGGCTGGTGCACGGTCTTTCTGCTGGCGGCAGTAATTTCAGTTCATGTTCCGTGGATCATCCGGACCGGCAAGGATTGTTTTGCGGGAGTTTCCGGTACGTTACCGCCCTCCTCAATCCAATCATCGGAAACGCCATCTGAATTTTTATTACTCCCACGGACCAGAAGACAGGAGAATGATGATGGACCTTGAAATTTTTGATGCAATGGATGATTTGAAGAAAAAACAATACCTGGAATTTCTCCTCTGGCATTACCGTGTCGTGGACGCGTTCTGGTTTATCTATATCGGTGAAATGTACGGCCAGCCTGTTGCTGAGTCGGTTAATGAACAGGTGTGGGGCCGTGTCGCCGGCATGGCGGCAAAAGATATTGTCAGGCGTTTCAATATTACCCAAAAAGGACTGTCCGGCTTTGTACAAGCCCTCCGACACTTTCCATGGGCCATCATTGTCGGTTACACAATTGATGAGGGCGAAGATGAGGTCATCATTTCGGTCCCGTCCTGTCCAACGCAGGAAGCACGGCTGAACCGTGGGTTGGGAGAATATGTATGCAGGGAGATGCACCGGGCCGAGTTTAGCAGTTTTGCGAAGGAGATTGACGACCGGATCTGCGTCGAATGCCTGTTCGCCCCCCCGGACCCGCATCCTCCCGGCATGTTCTGCAAATGGCGGTTCTTTATCAGGACGTGACAACACTCATCTATCGGTTGACCGGATGGACGCAGCCCCCCGTAAGGGTCTGGATGGATACAACGGGCATGTACAGACCCGTTGAGAATTGGGATATCCATAGGATCTGAAAATGATATGCTGCAAATAAACCTTAATTGATGGATAAACCATGATGAAGTCGCTGTAAATAACCATATTACGCTGTAGGGGAGAACGGAGGTAAATGCGGGCAATTTAAACGAACGAGAACGGGGTTGAAAGGGTTGGGGCCGATGAAAGACACCCTCATAAGGTATTTTTCAGGAAATCCGGCATAAAACCGATAGATTCAGCAAACTTTTTTTAGTGATGTATTGGGAAACCACGAAAAGTTGCGGGAAGGTAGTCCGGATGATATTCAAGGAAGAAAAGTCTATAACCTGATAATAATGAGTCGTTGGGAGGAAATTGAGTGCCAGGTAAACCGAATCAGGAGTTAGTGGATGAAAATCTTCTCGAACAGGCGATTCTCCTGTTCACAGTTCAGATAAAAATAAAAAAACCTACTGCTGGTGGTGTCCTCAAAGAGATTCTGAACACGATACCAGATATTAATACTGCCCGGGCTGCCTGTGATACCGCGATTGTTCCGGGTCTTTCGAGCAGGGAGCGTTCATTTGCGTATATCCTGATCGCGAAAAGACTAAACGAGGCTGAATTATCCGACTCTGCACTCCTGTTTTGTCAGAAGGCAGTCTTGGCAGACCCGGAAAGTCCAGCCGCATGGATGAGTCTGGGAGAGTTGTATAGCGGTCAGAAACAATATATCACTGCGCTTGCCTGCTTCCTGAAAATTTCCACCCTGCCATCAAAGGTGCATACAGCGAAGATCCTGTATACTCTTGGCTGGCACGACCAGGCACTCAAGTACCTTGACTCCCTGAGTCCCACAATAGACGAACAGGAGATCGTTTCCCAGGCGAAAGCCGAATGCTTCGCAGCAAAAGGGAACTACCAGAATGCCGTTATCGAGTTTGAAAAAAATTTAACCGCTGATACCACCCGTGATATCTGGCACCGGTATGCACAGTTCTCGATTAAAACAGGAAACGATGGCGGAGTTATCAGAGCATTGCCACATATCCTCACAATCTGGAATTATGATTATGTGAATAAGGCAGTGATTCATCATTACTTTAAAAAAGGTGAAGACCAGGAATGGTTAAAGAACACCCTTTCAAAGGACGGTCTCTATCATCTGACTAAAGCTGAGGCAAATCGTTTTCTTCTTGCATCCCTCATCTCACACCAGCAGAAGCCCAAACGTATCACTGCCAGGATTGATGCATTTCTTTCCCGGGAAGCAGCCACTTCGGAAACTCTCTGGCAGGTGATCGCAGGGACTTCCCCTGAAACCTGGCAGCACTATCCTCCGGAGCAGAGACTCCACACCATTACCGGCCGACACGAGATGGTTCACCGGATGGCCAGATTCCTGGAACAATATGATGGCGATGCAAGGGGTTTATGGGCAGGAGTGACCCGGGGGGAGGTGCTCAGGAGGCTCGAAGATATCGGCTTCCGGGATACCATTAATGACTTCATCATCCGATCTCTCGCGGAATCTCGCCCGGTCACTGCTAAAGAGGATAACAAATGGAACAATGACCGTCATCTGAACAGAATAACTGCCCGGCTCATACTGGGTGAAGACGCCCTGCCAGACCACCCGGACATTGTGTATACCATCCGCGAACATTTCAGGAATGTGGATGATATCCTCCATCGGATTGGCGTTAAATACTGTCTTGTCAGGGAATACCTGTGCAAGTACTGTGATCTGAGGGACGAATGCACAAAATGTATGAATGAGGGCATAGTGGAAAAAGATCTATGGTGGCGTTGGGAAACCCCGGAAGAGGATGAACCGGGCACATACTCATTTACAGAGGGGGAAGAGGTCCATCTCTCCGGGACTTCGGTTCATGGGCCGGTCACAGAGAAGATGCAGGCCTCACAGGAGGATTTTATTAACCTGGAAATTATTGAGGGCTGTTTTGCTGAAAGCGGACTGTTTTACACACTCATAAAAGATCATCCTCTTGCCAGGGACAAGAATCGCTGACCTCCCATTCATGAGGATCTTGTGGAATTTACCCCGAATATTCCCGATATTTCCCTACTGAAGAATAGAGACGGCATTACCCTTTTGTCTCTTAACGACATGGTTGTGAATGTCAGGGACTGTTAATCATGGCAAAAAAGAAGAAGTCATCCTTCATATACCAACCTTGGATTGATGCACAAAGACATTTTCATCTCACTGATGAACAAGTACTGATGGCGCGGGGACTGGGCCTGAACCCCACCCGGCTTGGCAGCATCGCAAATTGTAAACAGGAAGCCTTTAAATCTCCTCTCCCTGTTTTCATCGAAGAATTGTATTTCAAACATTTCAAAAAGACTAAAACAGGAAATACCCGGTCATTTTCGCAAATGGTCAGGGACGGGAAACAAAAAGACAAATCATTACACCAAAAGACGGATGAGATCCAGGAAGACAGATAGTACACGACCCGGATTTCCAGTCTTCGTATACCTATACACAATCATCATCCAGATTGCGGGTAACTGCGGGATCGGGAGTGCCCGATTGAAGAAGAGACTAAAAGAGATTGAGGCGCGAAAGACCGAACTTGAACATCAGACCTGATAGAAAACGGATAAAAATTACCGGAACCGGCGATGTGAAATGGTATCATTCTCAGGTGACACCAACATCCCGTCCAGGTATCGGGCGCCCAGGCGGATTCCTGATCCTGCCTCAGGGAAGATCTGTCTGACAAGGAGGCATATCCCGGTCGGTAGAGGGTGGATCTTCAATATTTTCACACAGGGATGATGATCCTAATGCAGGCGGGACCTGATTTTGGACGAGCCTGGCAATGACCCGGTGACAGGGGGATCATCTGCATGAGTTTTTTTCCTGTCAGATTTGTCCCGATGCTCCATGACGACCCTAAAGATGTTATCCCCGGAAATCACATAGTAGTAGAACCAATGGCAGAGATTAGACTTGTCGGGACAGCCCATGTCTCGGCAAAAAGCATCGAAGATGTCAGGGCGGCAATTGAAGAGTTTCAACCGGGTCTCGTAGCGGTAGAACTTGATCAGGGCCGCTACAAGGCGATGACGAGACAGGCAAAAGACCCGACGGTCGAAGATGTACTCGAAGTAAAGAATTTCAACCAGCTCCTGGTCCAGTGGCTCCTTTCGTACCTCCAGCGGAAGATCGGAATGGACATCGGTGTCGAGCCCGGCGCCGAGATGAAGGCAGCGATTGAAGAAGCCGAACGGCATGGTATCCCCGTGGAGATGGTGGACCGGGACATCCGCGTGACACTCACCCGGTTCTGGCATTCCCTCGGGTTCATCGGAAAGATCAAGATGTTCTATGCCCTGGTCCTCTCAATCGCCGAGGTTGACAAGGTAGAATCCATCGACATCGAAAAACTGAAGGAAGAGGACGTCATGGACGTGGTAATGGACGAATTCAGGAAATTCTCCCCGAATGGTGCCAATGCCCTTATCAATGAACGCGATGCATACATCGCCCACAACCTGGTGCGGCTGAAAGACAGTAACGATGGCCGGATACTTGCAGTGGTAGGTGCGGGACATCTGCAGGGCATCAACCGGTATCTTGAAAATCCGGGTTCACTTCCTTCGTTCGAGTCCCTGACCAGCCAGCCGAAGGCCTTCCCGTGGGGAATGGTATTCGGGTCCCTCGTGACATTCCTGTTCGCTCTTCTCCTCGCCTGCATCGCTTTTTCAGGAGTGGGGCTGAATGTTCTGCTCTATGCGTTCCTCTTCTGGGTGATTATCCATGGTGTGCTCGCTGCTGTTGCAACGCTTGCCGTTGGTGGCCATCCCTACACGGTCCTCGCATGTTTTGGGGTTGCCTGGATGACATCCTTAAACCCGCTTCTTCATGTCGGGTGGATTGCGGCATTTGTCGAGGCTAAAGTTAGGAAACCCCCGGTATCAGATTTTCGCAGGATTTACCAGGCAGAATCGATCAGAGAGATGATCCGGATTCCACTCTTCCGCGTAGTCCTGATCGCCGCAGTTGCAAACCTGGGAAGTTTACTTGGGACAATCCTGTACTTCATATTCCTCTTCCCGGTCCTTCATGTCGACCCGGTGACGGTAATCTCAACAGGGATGCATACGATGTGGGCGTGGCTCACCGGGTTTGTCCCGGGATGAGGGAGTAACAAGAGAGAGTACTCAACTGATCCTTTTTTTTACCTTTTAATACACCCTGCTGCCAGTTTCGAATGGTGCAGGGGATTCTTGTACTCGAAGGCCAATGGGCAGAATCAGACAAAAATCCCATACGAGCGGTATATCATCAGGTGGCCACATTCCGCACTGGACCAAATCTCCCAATGGGATCAAAAACAGGTCACGATGCTTTGTTTTAAAAAATTTCTCCAGATATCCGTGGCGGCAAATCTGCCTGGAGCGAGAGAGGACGACAAAAATCAAGACACGAAACCACGAAAGGCAGACCCCCTGACAGGGTCCATGTGCTAAAATAGATGACCATTGAGTGACGGGGATTTGACCTCTATTACCGGGTTGTAATAATCTGAAGAGGCCGATATATGACAAAAAAGACCAGTACACCTCACACGTCTGACCACCTCTCCCGCTTCCGGAAAACGGCTTAGGTCTCATTCCTGCAATGCCCAATCATTACAACCGGATCACACCGTAATATTAAGACCCTTATTCATTATCTCCCAAACAACTGTACTACATCCCGAAGACAGCGGCGGATAGGAATCTGCTGCGGGCAAAAGTTTTCGCAAACACCGCAGTCCTGGCAACTGGACGCGGCACCACCAGACCCCGTAACGTCATTATAAACCTGTTTCGCGTTGGCTACATTGTCATAAATAAACGCATCGTTATACATCGAAAAACAGTCGGGTATCGCGATACCTCCCGGACAGGGGAGACAATACCCGCATTTCGTGCAGGGAATTTTCATTTTCTCACGGTATACACTTTTTATCTTCCCGAATGTTGCCAGTTCCTCCTTTGTAAGTATTGAGGCAGTCCCGTGATTTGCGTAGCGTATATTTTCTTTGACCTGGCCAACCGTGCTCATGCCTGACAGGACAACCGTTATCTCCGGATGGTCCCATACCCATTGCAACCCCCATTCTACCGGAGTCCTGGAGACCCCTGTTTCTGCCCATATCTTCTTCAATGCCCCGGACTGGTTCGTCAGCATACCACCGCGCAGCGGCTCCATGGCAATGACACCAAGGCCATGTTCATGTGCATAGCGGACCCCTTCGGTCCCTGCCTGGTATTCCTCGTCCATGTAATTATACTGGACCTGGCAGAACGTCCAGGAATAGGAATGAACAATTTCCTCAAATAGCCGGGGGTTGTCATGGAACGAGAATCCCGCGTACCGGATACGGCCGTCTGCAATTGCCTCATCGAGGAACCCGGTCACATCCAGGTCAAGCACCCGATCCCAGGTTCTTTTCATGAGCCCGTGAAGGAGATAAAAGTCAATATGATCGGTGTCCAGCCGTTCCAGCTGCTCGGTTAGAAACCGGTCCATGTCACCCCGCTCCTCCACGGACCAGACTGGCATTTTTGTTGCGATGTTGACTTTTTCGCGGTACCCGCCGGAGAGTGCACGCCCGAGAAACGGCTCACTTTCCCCATGATGGTACACGTACGCCGTATCGAAATAGTTCACGCCGCGTGATATCGCATATCTCACCATTTCAGTTGCTTTCTCCTCATCGATATGGTAGTCGGGCGTCAGGGGCAGCCTCATACACCCAAATCCCAGTATGGAGAGCTTATCGTCTGCTTTTTTCATCGTCCTGTATCGCATGCGACTTCACCACTTTGAAATTCGTGATACCGTAACCTGGTACTGGCAGGGGAAAAAGAAAATAGATGGGGTTTCTGCAGGACACAACCTATAATTTCTTTCCTGCAAAGATAACGGCAGCCAGTCCTGCAATCATCACGGCAACAACCGTAATTCCAGCAGGTATCGGGGCTTTTGTAGTCGGTTTGGCAGTGGGCAGTGGGTTTAATGTTGCAAAAAGATTTACTTTCTCCCCATTCCCGGGGTACTGCGTGATTGGCGCATTAAATGTTGTATATCCAGGCATCTGGACGCTGTAGGTCTTGTAAGGAGTTCCGGTTACATAGACCTGCACCGTGAGGGTACCTTGTGCGATCTGACCCTCATTGGTTGTGTCGAAAAAGACCGTCGCACCGTCCACATTACAGTTCACCACGTACCACCCGACATTCCCTCCAATAGGTTGCGCGGGTGTTGTCGGAGCGATCGGATTCAGGGTCGCGTAGAGCGTGACGAACTCTCCCTTCCCGGGTACTGAATCGATCGTTCCTGTATAGGGAGTATAGCCAGCCATCTGGACTGTGTAGGTCGTATACGGGGTCCCGGTTGAATAGACCGGTACATAGAGTACCCCACCCTGGATTTGACCGACATTCTGGTTGTTGAAGAGCACGGTCGCACCATCCACGTTACACATAACCTCGTACCAGCCCTGGTTTCCTCCAACCGCCGTCGGCCTTGCTGCGGAAACTACCTGTGTCCCTGCAAGCAACGCCAGCAGGACAACCAATACTGAAATCCATTTTTTCTGCATCAGAATCATCTCCTGTAACTCTGACTGAGAGTGATTAGTATAAAAACTGTCCCGGATGATAGGTGTGATCCCCGGAAGATATGGATGAAAAAATAGTATGTCAAATAGATTTCTCAATCACCTGGAAAAGTCACCGGGTGTTTTTTTATTTCCAATTGATTCTCCATGACGGAAAACCAGGATTTTTTTGAATCGGCATATTTTTCTCCTCCCTTTAAAGAAACTATCTCTCCGACCCAATGGGTTAGCCAGACACCGGCATCCGGGAGACTGAAACTGTGACCAGCACACCAAAAAGAGGGAAAACTACGCGGGCGCCTTTTGCCTCGCGGGCGGATGTATTCGGCGAGTCGGTAATCAGGGAAATGACCCGCCTTGCCATCAGATACCATGCTGTCAACTTAGCTCAGGGATTTCCTGATTTTTCATGCCCTGATGAACTGAAAACAGCTGCCTGTGATGCGGTGAACGCCGATATCAACCAGTATGCAATCACCTGGGGGGCCCAGAACCTGCGTGAAGCACTTGCCGCGAAGGTGAGCAGGTACAACCATATGGAATTTGACCCTGAAACTGAGATCACAGTCACCTGTGGGTCAACAGAGGCGATGATGGCCTCGATGCTCGCCCTGATCACTCCCGGAGACGAGGTGATTGTCCCGGAGCCATTTTATGAAAATTATGGTCCTGACGCGGTTATATCAGGTGCCACCCCAAGATTTGTACCAATTTCGGATAGTGACCCGGTTGACGAGGATGCCTGGAGAGATGCATTTTCAGCGCGTACACGGGCAATTATTATCAATACTCCAAATAACCCTACGGGGAAGGTATTTTCACTCGAGGAACTACGTTTTATTGCCGATCTGTGTATCGACCATGACGTGATCGCGGTCACAGACGAAATTTATGAACATATTCTCTATGACGGCAGGAAACATCACTCAATCGGGTCACTTCCCGGCATGGAAGACCGGACCGTCACCATTGGCAGTTTTTCTAAAACCTATAGCGTAACAGGTTGGAGAGTCGGATATACCCTTGCCTGTGAGGCGCTGTCCGGCAGGATACGGAAGGTCCACGATTTCCTCACCGTCGGCGCCCCGGCACCCCTGCAGGCTGCGTGTACTGTGGCGCTCTCGCTGCCGGATTCTTACTACCATGGCCTGGCGAGGTTATACGAGTCCAAGCGCCAGAAACTCTTCAAGGGACTCTCAAAAGCGGGTTTCAGGTGCCGACTCCCGGAAGGTGCATACTACATTTTTACCGACATCAGCGATTTTGGAATGAGGGACAAGGAGTTCGCGCGATACCTTGTCGAGAAAGGGGGTATTGCGGCAGTCCCGGGCAGCTCATTTTACCACGAAGGAGGAGAAAACAGGCTCAGATTCACATTTTCCAAAAAGGACTCAACACTTGATGAAGCCTGCCACAGGTTGAGAGAACTGGATATCCCTGTTGATTAATTCAAAGATTAAAAGTCGTTGACCTGGCACACCACATGTAAAAAGCTGGTTTTGACTCGTCTTTCTCACGGGCGTTGGCATATGGCACCTGCAGCCATGCAAATAATTATTTCCCTTCGTGTAATAATTCCGAAAGGGATTCCAGAAATAACAGGAGTTGAAATCATTGGCGATTGATCCGGTTTGTGGTATGAATGTAACGGTAATGCGGGCAGAAAACGAAAGCACCTACCAGGGAATTAAATACTATTTTTGCTCGGCAGTATGCCGCGAGGAGTTTGATCGGGACCCGGATGCCTATATGTATGCAGACCAGGATGATCCGGGACCGGATTATCAGGATGAATCATTCGATTCGGTGGATTAATTGAACAGGGCAACAAAAAAAAGGATCCATTCAGACGGGTTCATTCTCTAATTTAACTTTCAGGGCTGCGAGTACACCAATAACCAGGCCTGCAATGAGAATTGTCGGAATTAACCCTGAAGCCCGGGTCGGTACCGGGGTTGTTATGGTAGCAGTCGGAGAAACAGAGACAGGATGTGTGGTCAGCACGGGTGTTGGAGACATGGCTACGGGTTCTGTAATAGTCTGAACGGCCCCGGGTATTACCCGCCCGGCATTATTCAGCTGGAGTACCTGGAGGAGGTTGACAGCCGGTACCCCATCAGGAACATTCCCGGTCACGGACGCACTGACTGATACATCCTCATTATTCGGATAGGAGAGCAGGAAACCGTTTATAAATACAGTATTACCTCTTACGGGTATCACTGCCGCGGGTATGCCGTTTACCATGACCTGAACATCCCACCGGGGTGCGGCCAGGTCAGTCGTGAGCTGCAACTGATTTCCTTCGATAAAGGTGGTTGCCCCCTGCGGAATGATGGCAATAATTGCAGTGACTGACTGTTGTGTGCCCGGCTTCAGTGGTATTGCGGAAGGGTTGAGTAGAGACTGTTGCACCTGGAATGTCGCAGAAACCGGCATTATCAGAGTAAAAACAACCAGTATCACTGCAGAACAGAAAATGAATCTGGGAGAAAAGATCTGGCTCATGGGTAACAAGAGGCTATCTTTCCGAATTAACAGATATACATTTTGGTCCTGATGCAGGAAAACGCTGTGGCACGCATCCTTTGGTATGCGATGCCGTCAAATATCATATATCGACAGTGTGGGAGACGTGTGGTATGGGACATTTTATCCCCGGGGACGTAATCATTGCACAGGTCCGGTGTTTCGGGCGGACAAGTGCGAAACTCCGTCCGGCCGTGGTAGTCGGATGTGAACAGAATGGTGACCTTCGGATCGTCCCGGTAAGCAGCCAGCCTTCGACGGACCGACCATCACTACCCCTGTCGCTTGATGATTTCAGGGAAGGAGGCCTCGATATGTTCGACGAGAGCTATGTCCTTTTTACCCATGTCAGTACCATTCATCCCGGTGATGTTGTTGGGAAACGTGGTCACCTGAACAGTGAATATACCGGCCGGGTCCTCGCCAGTGTCACACCGGGCCCGGGGAAGAAGAAACGGCCATAATCTGCCAGGTAATAACCATAACCTGTAAACACAACGGTTAGATCGGCCACCTGGGTACGGTTGCGGCGGCCTCAGTCCTGCCAGGGCAGAGGGAAAAAACGAATCCGGGCATCCGCCTGAAATGATCTGAAAGAAAATTTATCACCCCCCATCAGGATGATGTACCCGGGCAGTTTGATTTTTGAAACATAATTTACAGGATCGATTGGACTTAATACTCCCTGAGCGGGTACCCGGCAGTCCGGGCAAGCCATTTCACGCCATAATACAGGACAGGCGTCCCGATCAGTATCGTTGCTACATTGGCGAGTACATTATGGGTGACCGTGTAGAAGTAATTACCAATAATTACTGCAATGATAACCGATATCATTAATACAACCAGTTCAAGTCGTTCCATTCTTTTCACCGGGGCTTTTCTCCCAAATCCTTTTTCTATTGTATTCACCTGTATCCAACGTAAGCGTGCTGGTGAGGGCAGGCCCCTATGTGACGCTTCTTTCACCCTTTCTTTGTTTGGACACAGGCACACCCCGTATTAATCGGAGGGTGCACCCGGTCAGTTATCCCCCCATATTCCCGGGTTCCGGATATCGTTCTCACCAGGACATGGCTTACATTTTCCTGACGAGGAAAAAACCGGCAAACCAGTTAACCCGGCGGCACCAATGGAATGAGAATGGATAGTATTACCGCCGTCCTTCTTATTGCCACCCTCATTCTTGGGGTGGGGATCGTCATCCTCGCATTCAGATACGCAGCGCTCGCAGTTGGAACAGAATCCCGGGCAAGACAGTTGTTCGAAGAATGGGCGCATAATGACCTTGAACGTGAGGCCACCAGCCGTGCGGATGTCCTCAACCGGAGTTGGGTCCTCGAACGGGAGAAGATATCACGGGCTGACGCGGTAAAACAGAGCGGTGCAACAATCCGGGGCAATGTTACACAGCACCTGGCCCCCTATTTTCCCGATTTTCCGTGGAACCCTAGGGATACGCGTTTTATCGGGACCCCGATCGACCTGATCATATTCTCAGGCTTATCGGAAGAGAGGGAACTGAACGGGATCATATTCGTTGAGGTTAAAAGCGGAAAGACGGGGGCCCTGTCAGAGAGCCAGAAAAAAGTAAAGCGCTATCTGGAGAACGGGGGACAGGTGACCTTTTCCCATATCCACGCAGGCAACCTGACCGATACACCCATTTAATGTGGCCGGGAGTCAATATACCAATTCAGCGAACGAGGTTTGGCATGAGTATCGAGATCCGGCTGGCAAACGAAGATGAGATACCGGTAGTAACCCTTACAGGGAGACTTGACGGGTTCGGGGCACAACAACTGGATGAGGGACTAAAGGAAATTGTAAGGGATGATACAAGGTCCGTGATCTTCAACCTTGCCGGAGTCAACTACCTTTCAAGCGCCGGGATCCGGGTACTCCTGGGGCTGAAGAAGAAACTGAAAACAAGAGACGGGACTCTTGCCCTTATCAATGTCCAGGAATTTCCAAAAAGTGTGCTTGAGATGGCGGGGTTCCTCAAAGTCCTCGATATATACCCGACTCTTCATGATGCGGAGACTGCATGCCGGGTAAAGCCACATGAGGAAAGGCTCCTGTTCGGAGTCAGGTACCCGTCTTTTGTGGTTGACGGGATTACGTACGCAGTTGAACCAGGGTCCCCGAAGGCCGCATCACTCATCGTCACCGGAGACCTGAAAAAGGTTCTTTTCTCGACTATCACTGCACAGGACATTCGGACCCTTGGGTTTCAGGAAGCGGATTATTCACTGGGTCTCGGGGCACTTGGAAAGGATACAACGGACGCGATGCAACTGATGGGAGAGATGATCACTCTGCATGGCTCGATGGTCTACGTCCCGACTGACGGCCATTACACTCCTGATTTCTTCTCCCCGGTAAAGGAGACCGGCGACGTAAAAATCTTCACCGGGTTCAATGTACGGCTCTCCGGCCCTTTTCACGAACTATTCACATTCGAGACATCCCAAAAAAACGGTGTGTCACTGACAGAGATCTATTCCGCAATCATGACCCTGGCACGTACCCGGAACGTAGAGTTCCACGGCCTTATCAGCCTCGTCATCTGGGGAGTGGTGGAAGGTATAATCAGTTCAGAGATCACGCATTCCCCACTGCGGGAGCGCGCGCCGGTAAACCACCAGTCTATCATGGACCCGGAAAACTACAACGAGTGGAACGACACCAACCGGGACCCCCGGTACCGGGGTGACACCCTTGTTAGTTTCGGCATTGGCATTGACCTGTCAGGGGACCTCTCTGCATTTTCGAGCGAAGACCTTGCCGCACTGTATTACGTCCACCCGTTAAACAAAGGGACCGCAACAATGTACCTCCACAACCATGGCGTTGTCTTCCGGAACACCCCCTATGACCCGAAATTCGAACTCACCCGCCGGGTGAAAACGATTGCGGAGGAAGGCGAATTCGTCGATATGCGCCACCTTATGGATGAGACACGGCTCCGCAAGGCAAAAATCGGTGTATCATATATTACCGCAATCGAACGACAGGAATAAATTAAGGGCTGACGCGGGGAATTAAAACAGGGTGGGCCCGATACACCGGGATCATTCTCCGACAGTCCAGGACCCGGGACCAGTCCTCAAAGATCGCTATTATGAGCGCTCCACCCCAATGCTAATCAGATGAGAGAGCCCCCGGTAAAGACCACCCTCTTCTGGTGTGACCAGTGCAATATTCCGCTTATTGGAAGGTCATGTAGTTGTGGTGCCAGTGGCCGTGCCATCGAACTCCTCCAGCCCTATGATGTCCGACCTGCCCTCGGGGCTGACCGGGAGTTGATCAGGTCACTGGTTTCCAGTCAGTTCGGAGAGGTCCCACTCCCCCATATCATACTACTCAATAAAACCGGAGGTCTGGACCGGAATGATCTTGTTATCGTTAACGGCACTCGTTTCGGCTGGCTCTCCTTTGACCCGGTGAGCAGAACGTACCGGTTTGACATTACCCCTGAGGCCCTTCCGTACGTCCTTCCATATGCCACGAAGGGGGTTGTAGACCTCGAACAGGCCGCGGTCCTTTCGAATGACCGTGATACACGGGGCAGGGTTGGGGGAAAGCGGTTCATGGTTACCATGAATCTCCCGGAGGGCACGGTGATTATAAAGTACCGGGGCCGGTTCGGAACCGCAGTGCATAACGACGGGTCACTCCGGGTAAAAGAAGTAATGCAGGTCACCCCAGTAAGCCCGAAGGACCCGGAATGGTCAGAAGCTGTCATCAGGAATACGTACCATCTGAAAAATCTTGAACGAAACGCAGTCCGCTCAATAAAACAGCATATGAATGATCGGCCGGTGGCGAATGTTTCATTCTCAGGTGGTAAGGACAGTACCGCTATCCTCCTGCTAGCCAGGAAAGCCGGTGTGAATGATGCATTTTTTATTGATACGGGTATTGAGTTCCCGGAGACGATTGAATTCGTCCAATCGCTTGGAGTAGAGATCATTGCCGGAGCAGGTGATTTCTGGGCAGCCGCCCGGAAGGCAGGGCCTCCCGCAAAGGACAACCGCTGGTGCTGCAAACTCCAAAAACAGAACCCATTACGGCTTCACCTTGCAAAAACCGGCCCCTGTGTTACGATACAGGGTAACAGATGGTACGAGTCATGGAACAGGGCAGACCTCGAACTTGCGGTCCAGAACCCCCTAAACCCGCTCCAGTTGAATGTCTCCCCGATACGGAACTGGAGAGCACTTGAGGTATTTTTATACCTCTGGTGGCAGGGGGCTCCAATTAACCCACTCTACGAAATGGGATTTGAACGGATCGGTTGTTATCCCTGCCCCTCGATGCTCGAGAGCGAATTCTTTGCACTTGGAAAAGTGCACCCCGATCTGATGGCCAGATGCATGGAATTTCTGGCCAACTGGACTGAAAAGAAGGGTCTCCCAAAAGAATACGCCACGTTCGGGCTCTGGCGCTGGAAGGACCTGCCGAACAAGATGCAGGAACTCTGCCGTCAGCACCAGATCCCCCTCCATGAGACTACCGATGGAGTGGCGGTTGCCCCGATGACAGCTAAAACGGCAATCAGACCGAAAGATAGCGTCAGAATATTTACGGGACCGGGTAAAGCGGCCGGAGGACGGCAGGAACCGAGAACCATGGGCAAAATCAGTGCGGCACCGGTGGGAAAAGGAACAACTGGTCCACAGGGAGGAGGAGAAAACCAGCAACGAAGTATCCAGCCTGGTACGGGAGAGACCCAACGTAAGGCGACCAGGCCAACGGTCGAGCGAGTGACAGTACCAGAACCCATCGGATTAATCACACCCGGGGAGACTCCCGCGCCGGAACCAACGGTCCAGGCAGGAACACCAGGTAGAGAAATCCTGATTCCACCAGGGAAGGACCCGGTCATCACTTCGCGGGAGGAAGCAGATTTTTTTACTGGTGTCCGTCATGACTTCTCCCTGCTTGCGGACATCATTTACCTGGATAGTGCATCCATGGGCCTGTCACCTGAGCCCGTGCTCCAGGCAATGCTCGAGTATGAACGGAATTACCGTTCGAATATCGGGAAGAATGTACACCGCCTTTCAGAGATAGCGACCATGCGGTACCACCACGCACATGAAAAGGTGGCCAGGTTCATCGGCGGAACCGGTGGGGAACTGGTTTTTACGAAGAATGCCACTGAAGCCCTGAACATGGTGGCACATGGCATTTCCTGGGAGCAGAATGACCGCATTATTACGACAGTGCTTGAGCACCATTCCAACCTCCTGCCATGGAAAGAGACTGGAACCCTTGGAACCCGCCTGGAGGTCCTCCCGGTTGGACCGGACTACCTCCCGGACCTGCCTGTACTCGATGAATTGCTGCAGACAGGTGGTGTACGGCTTATCGCGATTACCCATGCCTCCCATGTGATCGGGGTCATTACGCAGGTTGAGAAGATCGCCCGGGTCTGCCATGAGCATGGGGCCCTGCTGCTCGTGGACGGGTCACAATCGGTCCCACACATGCCAGTTGACGTTTTGCAAATGGGAGCTGATTTCTTCTGCTGCTCAGGTCATAAAATGCTGGGCCCGACAGGTACCGGGGTCCTCTGGATGAAAGAACCGGGTGCGCTTAATCCATCGATGTTTGGCAGTGGAATGGCGGAAAGCCTCACATCGACCGGTTATATCCCGGTGAAAGGTTATCATCAGTACGAAGCGGGAACTCCCAATATTTCCGGGGCTATCGGCCTTGGCGCGGCGGTTGATTACCTTAACGGTATCGGGATGGACCGGGTCAGGCGCCATGATCGGTACCTCACTGCCCGTCTGATCGACGGGTTGAATGATATCAGTGGTGTCCACGTGTTTGCCCCGGCGGATCCCGGACAACGGGTTGGCGTTGTCTCATTCAATATCGCGACATCAGATCCTGGCGATGTCGCCCGTTACCTGGATGAAAACGCCGATATCATGGTAAAATCAGGTCTTCATGGCTGTGTCCCTCTGATGGATGCTCTGGGACTTCCGAACGGGACCGTGCGTGCAAGTCTTGCCCTGTACAATAACGAGTACGATGTGGATATGCTTCTTGGAAGCGTCGCAGAGATCGCGCGGGGAATGTAGGGTCCGGGTCCGACTGGCGATTCGGGTATTCATCAGCCAATGTTTACCCGGGAAGCGGGTACCGGCATTTTTGTGGCACTTCGCTACCCATCCCAGGCTCCATTGGGGAAACTGCCGGGATCAAATATGTTTCAACAGATTATCATTGTGATGTGCAGGTTATCCCGCACATCTCCGGACTGCGGTTTTTTCTGAATCAAGGGTGCGTGCGGTACATCTGCCGGATAGGAAAACGGCAAAAACAGTTAGCCAGGATTACAGCAGTACTACCTTCTTCCCATTGATCGTTTCCGCAAATGAGATCAGCCGGTCGTACACCATATCGGCATCCACGTCCTTCTCCCGTGCCCAGGTCGATCCGGCAAACATCATCCCTTTCTTTCGAAGGCACCCTTTCAGGTGGCTGACCGCCTTACCTGGTTCGGAGCCCCCCATCTCGACAAGCACGTAGCACCGTTTCCCTTCGCACGTCGACATTCTGCTGATATATTCGTTCACATACGGGGGTACCTTCCCTACCCAGACCGGAGATGCGATGACCAGCACATCAATGTCAGACAGGTCCTCCTTCACGGGTTTAATCGGGGAACTCATACCAAGGAGGGCCTTCATTGCCTTCACGAACATCGCCGATTCATGAGCTGGTTCAATCCTGACCGGCGTCACATGCAGTAAATCTGCAAGTTGCCCGGCTACTTTTGCAGTGTGGCCTTTCCATGAATAATATACACATAAAATTTTCATGTAAATCAAAGGGAGGTTCTCACCGGAACAGGGATAAATGAAACGATGAGAAACTTTGCAATTGGTAAAGGTACGGAGCAGGTAAATGAAAATCAGGGATTACCTTACCCGGTTGTGTCGTATATAGGTCACAAGCTTTGTTATATCATAGGAAAGATCTCCCCACCCGCATAAAATACGCAAGTAAAATCGTGCGCTCCAGTGGAAATAAAGGGGTATAAAAGGTTACTTAAATCCTCTTTTCACTGTTATTTCTGAAAAACAACTGGTGAACAGAAAAATCAACCCCTCAAATTTCTATCTCCGGGGCACAATGAAATGCCTTCCATATCCTTATCGGGGGGATTCCATCCGGTAACAACCGATCATACAACCCTGTAATCGCCTGGATATCACCTCATTTTAAAATATTACTAAAAATATTAGAGATAATCCAGGACAAATCTCCACTGGCGGGAACTGATCTGATGCGCGTCATTGCTATTCGAACCTGTGACCCAACATCAAGGGACAACCAGGTACCGGACTTCACTACGAAAGGGCGGGCCGTGCACCCGGACATCTATGCAATGATTGATATTCTCCGGCAGGAATTCTCATATACGGGAACCACGGGGACCATTCCACCCGTAGAGGATAGATATGACAGAGAATCCGGTCGAGCAGGAGACACATATCGTGTCATCAGAAACCCCATACCAAAGGGAAAACATCGAGGGTGAAATAAAAGTGGACCACCGAAGGGACGTAACGTTGCTGGTGGCCCTTCTAAAGAGTCCCTACCAGCTGGATCGTGAAAAATCTTCAGACTACCTGGGGGAAATTGGGGACCCGGATGCAGTCCCCGCCCTTATCGAGGCCCTCAACGACCCGACGATCAGCTGGCTTGCCGCTGAGTCACTCGGTAAGATCGGGGATACCCGGGCAGTGGGACCACTGATTGCAGTCCTTGGTTCAGATGAAAAATGGCTGAGGAGGAATGCTGCTGAAGCCCTTGGAAAATTACACGCTTCTTTCGCAGTTGAACCAATCATACAGCTGCTCTCTGATAAGAAACACGACGTGCGCCAGCTGTCAGCATGGGCACTGGGACAGATCGGGGACGAACGTGCTGTGCCAGCCCTCAAAAGCCTGGAGAATGACCCGGATTTAAAAGTTCAGGATGCCGCGCGTGTTTCAATCACCATGATCAACCGGAAGAAAAACGTCCCTTAACTCTCCCGTAATGGATGCATGATTGCGAACCCTGACAGGGCAACCGATAGTATCCGGTCACTATCACCTCATTCAAACACCGTAATGAACATCCCATCACCGATGAAAATGGACCAGATGATCCTGTAAATCACACGACAGAAATATAATAACCGGCACGGCAGTTTTTCACCAACCGCCAGCCCCTCAATTTTGTCATGTCCTCTTTTAATACCCTCAATGCCGCCATCAACCCACTATCACCTCCCCGGGAATATGTCTTACAGGGATCACACGCCACTTTTTATCGCTCTCCGGCAAACCAGTGTGCATGGATGTTGAGGAGTTCGCCCGGCGCCAGATGGAGGACGGTGCCTGCAGCGACGAGATCGTGCACAAACTTTCCAGGCACATTCAGAAGATCAAAGGGGTTTCACCTGCTTATGCGGAATCATTCGCACGGGCGGTTATCCTGGAGGTGGAAAATACCCGGGACCTGGCCGGTGATTTTTTTGCATTTGAGCACTCCGATGTAAAAATGGGGGATTTCGGTGTCGGGTCGAGAGGTACAGGTGATTTCTTTGCCCACCGGGAGATAGCGAGGATCATCGGGCGTACTACTGCCTCGGTCGGTGTTGATGAGATGGACGATGCCGGGGCAGTGCTCCTTGGTACATGGGGAGGACCCACAAACAGTACAGAGAAGACAGGTGAGTCGTCTGGTCGTCCTGATAAGGGGCCATATATTATCTGCACAGTCGACGGGATGCATTCACGTCTTTCAGATTTTCCGTTCCTTGCAGGTTTTCACGTAACCCGTGCCACGCTCAGGGACGTGTATGTAATGGGTGCACATCCGGTCATGCTGTTTTCTGATATTCACGTGGCTGATGATGGAGATGTTGCAAAAATTTTCGACTACACGGCAGGAATCACCACGGTTGGCGAAGTCATGGGTGTGCCGCTGGTAACCGGGTCAACACTCCGTATCGGCGGGGACATGGTACTCGGAAGCCGCATGACCGGGTGTGTCGGGGCAGTAGGTATCGCCCGGCACCTGACCGCAAGGAAGGAAACAAAGCCAGGTGATGTCATCCTGATGACCCAGGGAGCAGGTGGCGGAACAATTGCCACCGCGGCGCTGTATTCAGGGTTCCCGGAGGTGGTCGATGCGACCATCAACTTAAATTTCCTTTTTGCAGCCGAAGCCCTGCTCGCAAGTAGTGCCCTTACACGGATCCATTCAATGACAGACGTCACAAATGGGGGTCTCCGCGGCGATGTCTATGAAATGGCAGAGACCGCAGGGTGCCGGATAGTCATTGAAGAGGAAAAGGTCACATCCCTGGTCCAGCCGGATGTTGCAAAAATGCTGCTGGAACTCTCGATTGACTATCTCGGCGTTTCACTTGATGCATTACTGATCACCGCACCCCGCTCTGCCGTGCCGGTGATTACCGACGTGATCCAGGGCACGGGTGTTACCATCAGGGAGATAGGACATGTTGATGAAGGTAAACCTGGATCAGTCCTGGTTGTTGACGGCAGGGAAGAGGACTTCACTCCCAGGTTCCGGGAGGCTGCTTATACCCCCCTGAAAAAAGTAGTTGATTTACAACGGAACGAATTCGAAGAGATGAAGGTGAAGGTCCGGCGTGCGGCAGATGCAGCTATTGAGAAAAAACTGCGCATCATTGAGCGGATAAGACCTAAATCTCCATAAGGCATCCGTATTTACCAGGGTTCAATCCCTTCATCAACCGGTTTTCTGCCGCTTGCACAGATATTATACGCAAGGTAGGGAATATTCCGTTCAACGAAGGGTTCCATTTTTTTTGCAATGTCATATATCGGACGTGCGAGGTTATAGTGCGCAAATGAGCACCGTTTCACCTGCACATCGATAAACCCCGCGTCAAAAAAGAGTTGTTCCATCTCCTCGACCGAGTAATACCGCTCTCCAAATGCACCAAAACAGGCTTTTTTCAGGTTCATCGCCTCACTGATATGGTAGAGCGCCGGAAGACCGCGGGTGAACAGGTTCCTTCCAAGTGTGCAGATAGCAATCGGACTCCCCGGCCTGAGCACCCGGTAGGTCTCGGAAAGGGTCTTCTCCGGAAACTTCATGTAAGAAAAAGAAAGCAGGCTTGAGACCGCATCAAACGAATCATCGCGGAAAGGAAGCACTTCCGCAGTCCCCAGAGTAAAATTGCTGGAGCCACATTTATCAGAGGCTTTTCCGATCATTCCACGACTGATATCAATACCGACGGCCTCACCACCTTCATTTACGTAATGCCTGACAAAAAGCCCTGTTCCGCACCCGAGGTCCAGAAGCCGCCCTCCCTTTGGGAACCGTTCCATGACACTGCGGCTGATGTGATGATAGTAGAATTTCCCAAGGTTTTCATCGTACCGTTGGTCATAGACATCCGCAACTTCATTATAGTGATTCGCAACCTTCGTGCCGTCACAATTGTTTATACTCATTTGTACCATTAGGTTGTTCATGAAAGGGTATGAAGGTCACTTAGCGAAGGAGTGATCCCGGTGAATAATCGACACAGGACCCCGGTTAAGACTTCATCATGGCGTATCCGGGACCATATAGCCAGATTGTGTCAATACAGCCCGATGAAGGCGAAAAAACAGGATTCTTACCGCCGTACTGCTATCCTGTGGGACACATCGTTCCCACTCCCGGGTAATTATGCCCAACCTGCTTCGCACCGGAGAAACCAGGCTGTTTACAGATAAAACACAAATGACACATGCAACAATCAGACCCGTGAATGCGACGAATTGTGTAAAAACGTACCTGGTATTATCATCCTGATATGTTTGTGACCCTTCGGCACTATGGTGTTTTCATGCGATGCCAGACAGGAGACCACGGGTGGGCAAACTATTTCATTCACTCAGGTTTAATAACCAGCATTACGGGTGAACTGGATGACAGAAGAAGGACTCGTTGATGTAGATGACCGGACATGGGAGAACACAATCGAACAGGGGAAAAATCCTGCGGTGGTCATGTTCTATTCACCGACCTGTTCGTATTGTCATACCATGGAGCCATTTTTTCGCCAGTATGCAGAGGAATTTAAAGGAACTATCCTGTTTGCCCGGTTAAATATCCAGACAAATCAATGGACCGCCGAAAAATACGGTGTCCGTGGAACCCCCACATTCAAGTTTTTTTGCAGTGGTAAACCTGTATCTGAACTGGTAGGAGCGGTGTATCCGGCAATCCTCAAAAAAATGGTCGAAGAAGTCCTTGAACATGGGGAGTCCTGTGCAAAGAACAGGACAGAAATAAATTATGATATCACAGGGTATGGATAGGCCGAAAAATCCCGGAGCAATCGTGCTCGTGCCAGGATCACCCCTCTTTACGGTACTCTGTTTCGCTGATGAATGTGGGACGGAGACACAGGTTACAAGGGATAACCCGTTTATTTCAGTTTTCGTTCAGCCGGAGGGGTCCGTAATAGCCAAAAAAATGTTACGTATGGATCATGGTGAGCATCATTTTAAATTTTTCCAGTGCTTTCAGGGCATGGGGCTGGTTCGCGGGCATGATGATCATCTGTCCCCGCCCCAGTCGGGAGCTCTCTCCCGATATGGTAATTTCCACCACCCCTTCCAGCACCTGCACAATGGCATCGAACGGGGCCGTATGTTCCGAAAGCCCTTCCCCTGCATCAAACGCGAACAGGGTAATCGTTCCGCTTTTCTGGAATACAATCGTCCGGCTGACCACTGAACCGTCCTGGTAGGCGATGAGTCCGGCGGGATCGAAGGATTTCCCCGTAAGGTCCTCCTGGCTGCTGGTTGTCATGATGATATTCACGACGTCATTCTGCTATATATGACTCTCTTCTGTGTGGGAATTTTTACACCGCCGTTGACAGGGTCATGCTGACACCATGAGCCGCAGGTTTACCAATTGTTACCTTAAGACCAATGAGGCAATTCCATTGCGAAACAAGATTATCACACGATGAATTGCCCAGAAATAGTCTTTCATGGATTTGCAGTGTAATCGGCTCTTTCCATCAAAATCCGGGGGGGCGAGGGTGTTGTTACTCAGATGAGTGGCAGGTTCATTTTTTTGCATCGTCAGTTCATCAGGATCCAGTACAGCGTCATGAAAATCGCCATATATACCGCCTCATCAGATCAGCCTGACGGAAAACAAGGTATTAATATCTTCTGCAAACAAATGTTGTTACAACAAGAACAACAAGTGATATCGCATGAAAACTAAGTATATTTTAATATTCATTGTTCTGCTGGCCTTTTTCACGAGCCCGGTATTGGCTGAGACAAAATATTTGTCCGGCTCACCAGATCTCTCGGCAACAATATCCGGGATCAATGAGTTCAGCCAGGGAAAAGACGCAACAATCACGGTTATCATCCAGAATAAAGGGTTGAACGATATAAAAATTATCCAGTCAACGCTTGTGAGTCCTGCCGACCAACCGAATACCGCCAAGCTTGCGACCGTCAGTCTCAGAAGCGGCACGGCACCGCTGGTGATTAAATCTGACCCACAGATGGTGGGAGATATCGTTGGCGGGGCGTCAATACCTGTTCCATTTATCGCCCGGATTAGCAATGACGCACCACCCGGTGAATATATGCTCCCATTGGAACTGAATTACACGTATCTTAGTAATGCGGAACAGGTTGGAAGTGACAGCATCATCTATCACTACCGGCAGACATCGGAGATATTCCAGTTGCCCGTAAAAATCAAACCACTGGTCACGTTAGAAGTGTTGAATGTTGAACCGGACCACCTGAATGCCGGAAATGACGGGTACCTGAATCTTATCATTAAAAACAAGGGCTATGAGAGCGGGAAGAATGCGGTGATTAAGATCATCAGAGACAATTCAAGCCCCGTAATCCCGGTTGACAGCAGCGTCTTCATCGGTGATTTTTCCCCGAACCGCACGGTAACTGCCCATTACAAGGTAACGGTCACAAAAGATGCCGGTGAAAAAACCTATCCTGTAAATATGATTGTCGTCTATGAGAACCGGGATGGCGACACGGTGACATCAGACCCGGTGACCATCGGTGTCCCGGTAGGTGGAAAGGTGGACCTGGCCATCGTATCAGATCCAATTACAGTCTATCCGGGAACTGGTGGCGTATTCAATGTAGAATATGAGAATACGGGTGCAGCGACGATATATAGTGCACAGGCAAGGATCAGCACGCTCGACCCGTTCACGAGTGCGGATGATATTGCATTTTTGGGTGACCTGAAACCCGGTGACCATGCCACTGCCCGGTTTCAGCTGAGTGTTGACAAGGCGGCAACAGCAAAAGAATATGGGCTCGACTCAGAGATACGCTACCGGGATGCAATGGATAACACGCATATTTCTGATACGATGAAGGTGAAGATCAATGTAATTAACCGTTCGGGAATCGGGCTCGTTGTCTCCAATCCAATCCTCGTGACAATTATCATTGCAGGGGTCATCGGGGTACTGTATTACGCATTCATCTACCGTAAGAAGAATTCATTACCATAATTTTTTGACCCTGCATCCAGGTTGTACCCACTTTTTTATCGACCTGGAAATCTGCCAGCCGCGTTCTTATATGACAGGGATAAACAAGAGACATCCATCATATCTTATGGCATCACGCAGATCCAAAGTGAAAATATAAACGGTCTTTTTTTGCCTGCAACGCCGCTGAATGCACAGTTTACTAGATAGAATTCTGAATTTCTTTCCCTTTTCGTCGTTTGCCCTTTAATTTGATATCTGGTCCCACGATAAAATTGGGAAATACCCCATGCTCAAACCACGGCACCATTGTGCGACACAGATTGTGGTAGGGAGCAGGTGGCAATTGGGGCAATAACAATAAACTCGCGACCGGGAAACGCTTCTTTACGTTGTCCGACACAGACAACCATCAGTACAGTATGGCCCCCACCCGGAGCAGGCCTGTCTGGCGGATACCATCAACACGGTGTAAGCGGAAATTTCCATCGCCTCATCCATGAAAACAGGCTGATTCACCATTCTGCTACGTCACGGTATACCTCGATCTCCATGGATTCTATCCCATCATCATGGACGATACTGGTAAATGTGAAAATAGCACCTGTTCCTCCTGATTTTGTCTTATTTCCCGGTGTCCTGATACCAAATCATCCTGCTGTATCCTGACCAGGAAATCTCCAACCGTTGTTCAACTACCCACCCGCGACAGGCGGGAAGACGGCAAGCTCGTCGCCATCATGGAGCACAACCTTCTCCCGGTCCTTGCTGCTTATCCGTTTCCCGTTGATCATCAGCACCACATGGGACGCAACATTTCCCTCCTTGTCAAAACAGGCATCCCTGAAATCCAATGAACCCGCTGAAAGGGTTTTCAGCGCATCGATTACCGGGGTGCCTTCATTAAGTTGAAGGGTGTTTTCACTCCCTATTATCTCTCGAAACCTTGCAAATGCCTTAACACGGACGTTCATTTCAATTTCTCCCTCATAACCCCGTCATTGTATAGATGGCTGCATTCTCTGCAGTACGGATCTCGTTCAACCTGGATCGTCTCAATAGATGAACGCAGCCCATCCCAAATTAAAAGCCTGTTTGTGAGCAGTTCACCCGTACCGAGCAGGTATTTGATCACTTCATTTGCCTGTATCATACCAATGAGACCTGGTGTGACCCCGATGACAGGAAATATTTCTATTGGGGGGGCTTCCGGGAATATACAGGCCAGGCAGGCGGTCTTTCCCGGTATAATTGAAGTCACCTGTCCGTCGAACCCCCTTATCGCCCCATGGAACAAAGGTATACCGAATGTGCAGGCAAGATGATTCAGAAGGTACCGGGCAGGGTAATTGTCCATCGCATCAACGATTGCATCCACATCTCTGACAAGTCCAGGTGCAGTTTTATCATCGATGGTCGCCTGGACCGCATCGATTTCGATATCGGGATTGATCGATTTAAGTTTTTCACCTGCGGACCAGGTTTTTGCCAACCCGATATCCTTGTCCCAGAAAAGGATCTGGCGGTTCAGATTCGAACGATCGACCGTGTCATGGTCAATGATCCGTATATGGCCTACACCGGCAACAGCGAGATAGGTGGCCACCGGACACCCGAGCCCCCCGGCACCGGCGATGACCACCCGTGCAGATTTCAGTTTCTCCTGTCCCTCCTCACCGATAAGTAATATCTGGCGATGGTACCGGTCTTGTTCGCTCCTGGTTAACATCGGTGGTATCTTGGCTCCGTGTTGAATGGATTTCCTCATCTGAATGCCTGCACCCTTAGGGTCCTGCTACCAGGTTGTCCTCACCCGTAGTAACAGGTTTTGCACCCGCCATTGTCCTTTTCCTCATGGTGAGAATGAGCCTTTTCTTCCCAGGGACCGAGGTTATGGCTGACCCGGTACGCGTTGATCACCTTGTGGATCCCTTCTTCGGCAAGCACTGAACAATGCATCCTGATTGGGGGACGGCCTTTGAGAGCTTCGGCCACGGCCTTGTTCGTCACCTCCCACGCTTCTTCCATGGACTTTCCCTTGATCAGTTCAGTGGCCATACTGCCCGGTGCAATCGCAGCACCGCAGCCGAAAGTCTTGAATTTTGCATCGGTGATCCGGTTATCCCCGATTTTTAAGAAGATCTTCATGATATCCCCACAAACCGGATTCCCTACTTCCCCGACATTACCAGGATTTTTTATTTCACCCACATTCCGGGGATTCATAAAATGATCCATTACCATTTTGCTATACATCACCGCCTCTTCTATGATGTTACTTGTTTTCCAAGTGGAGACATTTCACGGAGACGACCGACCACCTTAAGAAGAGTCGACAGAACATAATCAACCTCTTCA
>Ga0114951_10000397_pt1 | contig 61723 bp, 45 predicted proteins | sample AM7aDNAmetaG_FD_88677 | JGI IMG/M metagenome (GOLD analysis project Ga0114951, IMG submission 88677) | Freshwater microbial communities from Finland to study Microbial Dark Matter (Phase II) - AM7a DNA metaG | ecosystem: Environmental > Aquatic > Freshwater > Lake | place: Finland: Lake Alinen...
ATCGTTAGACCCGGCAGGAAAAACGAAAGGAAAAAACGACCAAAGAAACTTTACTATATGAATTATAAGCCTTTATAACTTAACTAAACGACATTGAATCGTAAATCGTAAATCGTAAATCGTCAATCGTAAATATGAAAGAGTTTTCCAACATCAACGAGATCCTTGATTTTGCAATCGGGGAGGAGCAGGCAGCCGTTGACTTTTACCTTCAGCTGGCAGCCCAGTCAAAAAATCAGCAGACGAAGAAAATTTTTCACGAGTATGCTGAAGAGGAAATGCGGCACAAGGCAAACCTGATGAATGTCAGGGAACGCGGAACATTCCAGGTGGCCGACGAGAAAATACGCGATTTGAAGATTGCCGAATACCTGGTCGATGTGAGGCCATCGGCCGACATGTCGTACCAGGATGCGCTGATCCTGGCCATGAAAAAAGAGAAGGCTGCCTTCCGGATGTACTCGGCACTTGCCGGCCAGGCAGAGGACCCCGCCGTGAAAGAGCTGTTTCTCAACCTGGCCCTGGAGGAGTCAAAGCATAAGCTCAGCTTTGAGATTGAATATGATGACTTTATCCTGAAGGAAAATTGATTTTTTACGAAACCCCGCTTACCTGTTAATTTTACCTGAGATGAGCGCGAAAAAATTCAAGCAGGATCCCTTTGACCGGTTCTTCAAATACTCGGGGATTATTGTATTTCTCGTTCCCTTCCTTTTTTACCTCTCCGCGCTGAGGCTGGGATATGTTTATTTCGACGACGATGTGCTGATCCTTGAAAACCAGGCCAAAATCAGCAACCCGGCCAATCTGGGTACAATTTTCACCACCGATGTTTTTCTTGGGAAAACGGTTCCGTATTACCGGCCGTTGCTCAATGTAGCCCTGATGACCGGCTCCGCCCTGGGGGGGGCCAGCCCACAGGGATACCACCTGGTAAGTGTCGTCACTCATTGCCTGAATTGCCTGGGTTTGCTATGGCTGCTCAGCCTGCTCGGTTTCAGCAAGCCAAAATCATTGGCCGGCGCCCTCCTGTTTTCCCTCCATCCGCTCATTTCCAACGCAGTATGCTGGGTGCCTGCACTAAACGACCTGCTGATAACCCTATTTGGCGTGCTCTCGTTTGCAACATTTATCAAAGCCACGCAGCAACGATCGCTTAAATATCTGATGCTGCACCTGTTGTGCCTTACCGGGGCCTTCTTCTCCAAGGAATCGGCTATTGCCCTGCCCGTTGTATTTTTGCTATACCTCTTCCTGGAAAAGCAACGGCTTCTCGATCCGCAAAAAATAGCAATGTACCTGTCGTGGCTTGTGATCATCGCCATCTGGTTCTTCCTGCGGAAAAGCTCCATCGGCGTGCTGCAGGGCGACGAACAGGGATTGGGTGCCATCCTGAAAAACCTGCCCTTCTTGCCTGAGATCTTATCGGGCTTCTTCCTCCCTTTCAACTTGTCGGTGATGCCGGTATTCACCTTATTTCGTACTTTCTCGGGCGTAGTGATCATCCTGCTCATCGCCGCCGCCATCATGCTCGACAAGAAAAAAAACACGACGATGGTCATCCTGGGATTGGCATGGTTCCTGGCATTCGCCATCCCGAATATGTTTATCCGCCAGTTTAACACCAGCGACAGTTTTGATTATCTCCCGCATCGCGCCTGTTTGCCATCGGTTGGTCTCCTTGTGATGGTACTGGCCATGCTTCCTGAAGCGTGGGCCGACCTGCGGAAGAGGCAGGTGCAGGTCATCCTTGCTTCCCTCTTAGCTGTTTTTGTCCTCTTCAGCCTGGTTCAGGAACAAAAATACAAGGATGGCGAGGCCTTCTGGGGCTCCATCCTGAAAGATTCGCCCGACCGTGCCTGGTTCCACCATTTTTATGGCCGCTACTATTTCAAGCAGCAGGACATGGCGAAATTTGAGGAACAATTGCATGAGGCTGTCAGGTTAAAGGAATATGGCACCTTCGACTATAACCTGGGCATGATCGAACTGATGCAGAAGAAAAACTATGAAGGGGCATTTACCTGGTTTACCAGGGCAATAGAAAAAGGTGAAACCAAGCCGGAAGTGATGAAGAACTTCGTGAACCTCTGCATCGAATCCTCCACTGAACTTGCAAAAGCGGGTGATTGGGCCAGGGCGGCCGAACGGGTGGGGATAGCGCTGAAATACGACCCTTCAAGCATCGAAGCCATGATGAACCTCGCCTACTTTTCAATCAACACCGGAAATAACCAAAAGGCAGTAGGGTTATGGCGCCAGGTTATCCTGGTTAATCCTTCTGAAAAACTGGCCCTTAAAAATCTTGCACTGTACTACACAAAGAATCGCTATATCAAAGATTCTGCCAGCTATTTCACGGAGCAGTTTGTAAGAAATGGGGGAAAGGTTGGGGAGATAAGGTAGGCGGGTGGACGGGTGGACGGGTAGCTTCGTAATAGTTGGTTGTTTTGCCGGATGAGAGAAATCACGTGAATTTCTGTTACATTTGCCAGTCAAAAACCAGCTATGAAGGCAAACAGGCCAGCAGTTCCACTGAGAAAGAATGTACCTGCCAAACCTCAGTTTCAAAAGACGGGGGAGCCAGGTTTTTTCCTGAAAAACAAGGAGTTGTTCCTGCTCACCCTGGTATTGATCATCACCTTTTTTATCTATTTTCCGGCACGGCATCACCAGTTCACCAACTGGGATGACAGTGGATATGTTGCCGACAACCCGTATATCAAAGCGTTGACGCCGGCAAATATCGGGCACATCTTCACAAAACCCATTGCCTCAAACTACCATCCGCTCACCATCCTTTCGCTTGCGCTCAACTATCAGGTTGCCGGGGAGGAACCCTTTTCCTATTTCCTGGTGAATATCCTCCTTCATCTTTGCAACATCGTTCTTGTGTTCTGGTTTGCATTCCTGATCCTTGGCCGGAACAGGCCGCTGGCCTTGTTTGTTGCTGCCATATTTGCGGTTCACCCGATGCATGTGGAGTCGGTAGCCTGGATATCGGAACGCAAGGATGTATTGTATGCTTTTTTCTTTCTTTCTTCTTTGATCGCCTGGCTCGGTTATGTCGATAAACGGAAATGGACGTTGTACCTGTTTTCATTGGTGTTGTTCCTTTTTGCGGGGCTGTCAAAACCTTCCGCGGTCGTACTGCCGCTTATCCTGTTCCTGGCAGATTTTCTGTATAAAAGAAAGCTGAACCTGGCGCTCATCGCCGAAAAAATTCCGTTTTTCGTCCTATCCGCGTGGATAGGGATCGCAACAATTTATGCCCAGCTGAATGAGACGGTTGTGTCCATCAGGAACTACAACCTGGTTCAGCAGATCCTGTTCGCCTCCTACGGCTTTTTCATCTATATCCTGAAACTCTTCGTTCCCACGGGGCTATCGGCTTTGCATCCCGTCCCCGTTTTCAACACCTCCCTCGATCTTCCGGTAACCTACTTCGCCGCACCGTTCATCGTTGTCGTTCTTACAGGGCTCATCCTCTGGTCACTTAAATCCACCAGGATACTTTTCTTCGGTTTTATATTTTATTTTCTGAATGTCGTGCTCACCCTCCAGTTCATGCAGGTAGGCAGCGCCGTCTTTTCTGAGCGGTATACCTACGTCTCCTATATCGGGCTGCTTATTTGCCTTGCCTGGCTGATGAACCGGGCATCTGAACGTTCCAGGGTGAACATCGGGTGGATGTATGCCATCATGGTATTTTTCTTCGGCATCAATACCCTGGTTGCTGCGGAACGGGTCCCGGTTTGGAAAAACAGTGAAACGCTCTGGACCGATGTCATCGCGAAATACCCGGGCAACGATGGCGCATACAACAGCCGTGGGTGGTATTATCTTACAGAAAAAATGTACGACAAGGCGGTGCCCGATCTGACCAGGGCCATCGAGATCAATCCCCGTTACCTCTTTGCCTGTTATAACAGGGGAAACGCCTGGCGCAAGCAAAACCTCTATCGCCTTGCAATCGCTGATTTTAACAGGGCCCTGGCCATAGACTCAAACTATATCCTGGCGATCTCCGACCGGGGCAGCGCCTTGTTTGCCCTGGGGATACTGGATTCGGCGCTGGCTGACTTTAACAGGGCGCTGAAACTCGATCCGGCCTATGCGATCGGGTTTGCAAACAGGGCTTCCGTATTGTACCGGATGGGAAAGTACAGCGAGGCGGCGGCAGATTACAGCCATGCGCTGGCGATCAACCCAGGGGATGCCGAAACTCACCTGAACCGTGGCGTGGCGTACAGCTCGATGGGAAAATGGGACCTGGCGATCAATGATTACACGTTCATGTTAAAAAGTTCAGCAGATAATCCATCTGTGTATGGGTGGCGCGGTATTGCCTACAGGAATTCAGGGGCATTGCAACCGGCCATCAAAGATTTCACGGAGGGGATCAGGCTGAACAACGCCGATCCCATGATGTTTCTCAACCGGTCAATGGCATATGAATTGGCCGGAATGCACCAGCAGGCGCTCGACGACATCGCAACGGCAAACAAACTGGGGGCGAACCTGACCGAAAAAGAGGTGTTCTCGTCACTAAAACAGGGAAGTAAACAAACGGATGAAGGAAAAAAAACAAAAAAACAGTAAACCGCAAAAGGCCGACAGACCGGGTGCAACGCAGAATGCCGGGACTGCACCGAAACAGCCAAAACCAGTTTCAGCTGATCCCGGCGCATTGTATGCCAGGACGCTGGTTGCCGCGGTAATCGTGGTGATTACATTTTTCGCCTTCTTCCCGTCACTCCATAACGGATTGCTTAAAACGTGGGATGACCAGGCCTATGTGACAAACAACGACCTGGTTAAAAGCCTTTCGGTCGCCAATATCGTGAAAATCTTCAAAGAGGACAAAGGGCAATATGCCAATTACCACCCCCTGACCACCCTCTCGCTGGCAGTAAACTATCATTTTTCGAAGGAAGAACCCTTTGGGTATCATTTCACCAACCTGTTGCTCCATCTGCTTAACACCCTCCTTGTTTTCGTTTTCATTTACTTCCTCTCGAAAAACAACCTGGTCATTGCAGCTGTTACAGCTCTGTTGTTTGGGGTAAGCCCGGTGCATGTCGAATCAGTTGCCTGGATATCAGAGCGGAAAGATGTACTTTATACGTTGTTCTTCCTTGCCTCCCTGATATCCTATCAACTTTTCCTGAAGCGGGCCGACTGGAAATGGTACGCGCTGTCCATGCTCTTCTTTCTCTGTTCCATATTGTCGAAGGCCATGGCTGCCAGCCTTCCGCTGGTGCTGCTCCTCGTGGGTTTTATGGAAACAGGCAAATGGAAATGGAAAATGCTGCCCGATAAACTGCCCTATTTTGTTGTGGCATTGCTGTTGGGGCTGTATGCTGTCAGGATCCAGGCCCAGGGCAATGCGATCGGGGGCATCATGTTCCCGCTCCTGTTCCGCATACTGCATGCCGGTTATGGATTTATCGCTTACATAGTTAAAATTTTTATCCCGACCGGACTGTCGGCATTTTACCCTTATCCGTATCCCCTGGTGAATGCCGGCTGGGTCATAGATACGCCATTACCGGTTTTCTACCTGACGTTGATCCTGACGATCGCAGTGCTGTGTTTTTCAGTGTACGGGATCTTCTCAGGCAGGAGAAACCTGCAGGCAGCTGGCTTTGGAATTTTGTTTTACGCTTTGACCATCGTTTTGGTACTTCAGTTCCTGCCGGTTGGCCGGGCCGTCATGGCCGACCGTTACGCCTATGTTCCTTCCATCGGGTTGTTTTTTATCGCCGGGTATTTTGCCAGCCTGTTCAATCAGAAGAAAAACTTCAGGATTCCAGTGATACTTGTTATGGCCGTTTATGCCCTGTTCCTGGTTTTTCTCACCTTGAAGCAAACCAGGGTGTGGGAAAATGATGAAACTTTGTGGAACAATACCATTCAGTTATACCCCCTCGATAACCGCATTGCACTTGTGTACGGTAACCGGTCGCAGTATTACCAGATGGCGGGCAAACCCGCTCAGGAACTGAAAGATCTGCTGGTCGTGGTTCAGTCAAATCCCAAAGATGACGTCTGCCTGGAGAAGATCGGGAAAATATATGGTGCTGACCTTCACGACCAGGAAAGTGCGAACACCTGGTTCGCAAAGGCCTATGAAGCCAACCCGCAGAATATCGAGGTGATCAAAGACCTGGTGATTGTGTATGGGATGAAGGGTGATTTTAACAAATCCCTTGAGTTTTCCCTCAAAGGATTGGAAATAGAAAAGAATGATGCCTTTCTCCTTTATAACACCGGGATAACCTACCGGAACCTCGGCAAACCCGACCTGGCAAAGGATTATATAAGGAAAGCCGGTGAAATTGATCCCAAATTTGCAGGGAAGTGAGGCTACAGACAACAAATTTAACCGACATTAGAAAAAGTGTATAAAAATGAAAAAAGGCCCCCAGGTAAAAAGTAAACCCGTCCCCAAAACAAAAGGCAAGGCTGTTGCCGCGAAAAAACCGGCTATCAGCACCTGGCTCCCGTTCGGTATTGCGCTGCTGCTGGTGCTAACAACATGGTATATCTATAAACCCTCCCTGAACAACAGTTTTACGAACTGGGACGATCCCGACTATGTGCTTGAAAACAAGCAGGTAAAGGAGTTTGATGCCGCCAGTGCGGATTATTTCTTTACCCATGCCTCGGCCACAAACTACCATCCGCTGACCATGTTGTCGCTGGGTCTCGATTACCACATTACGGTAAAGGATAAACGCATTTTCAGGGAAAGCGATGACCTTGAAACACTGCAGTTTCACACGACCAGCCTGGTCCTGCATGTACTCAATGTGCTCCTGGTGTTTCTCTTCGTTTTTCTTCTGTCGCGGAAAAGATTGCTGGTGGCAGCCGTAACCGCGCTGCTCTTTGCCATTCACCCCCTGCACGTTGAATCGGTGGCCTGGATTGCCGAACGCAAGGATGTCCTCTATACCTTTTTCTTCCTGGGCGGACTGATTGTTTATATGAGGTACCTTGAAAAACAGGGCTGGATGAGGCTGGTCATCGTCGGGCTGCTGTTTGTGGCCTCCCTTTTCTCCAAGCCGTCGGCCGTGGTCTTTCCGCTGATCCTGCTTTCGCTCGACTATTTTTACGGGAGGAAATTCACCCTGCGGGTCTTCCTTGAAAAAGTTCCGTTCTTTATCCTCTCCCTTGTTTTTGGGGTTGTTACCTTCGTTGTTCAGGCCCATATTTCGGTTGCCCCGATGGAGGTGTTTAGCGTTTTTCAGCGTTTGATGTTCGGTTCCTACGGGTTCGTCATGTACCAGTTCAAATTGCTTGTCCCGCTCAAAATATCCGCCTTTTACCCGTATCCCGCGAATGGGGCCAATGGGATGATACCCATGATCTATTATTTTGCTCCCGTAATGGCAATTGCCATTGCAGGCCTGGTGTATCTTTCGACCCGCCATACCAGGGTGATCAGCTTCGGCTACCTCTTCTTTTTCTTTTCGGTGGTGCTGATCCTGCAGTTTCTCCCGGTTGGCAGCGCGATCATGGCCGATCGCTATACCTACCTGAGTTCGGTCGGACTGTTTTTTATCATGGCGTGGTACCTCGACCAGGCCTTTATCAGCAAAAAACCGGTGATCCAAACCTTGCGGTGGTTCCTGGCAGGCGCATTCCTGCTTTATTTCATGTTCCTTGGGATGAAAACCATGGAACAAACAAAGGTGTGGCGGAACTCCGAAACCCTGTGGACCGATGTGATCTCCAAATACCCTACCGTGAAGGTGGCCTATAAAAACCGGGGTAATTATTACGGCAAACTAAACCAGGTGGATAAGGCGATGGATGATTACCAGGCCTTTATCAGGATGAAACAGAACGATGCAGGGGTATACAGCAATATCGGGAACATCTATGGGTTGCGCGGTGAAACTGAAAAATCGCTGGATGCTTATTCAAAATCCATCGCCCTCGACAGCCTCGAGCCAAAGACCTGGCTGAACAGGGCCATCACCTATACCAGGGCGCAACAGTATGGTCCGGCGCTGCGCGATTACAACAGGGCGATCATACTAAACCCCGGCTTTCTCGCCGTGTATGAGAACCGGTGCTACACCTACAGGGAGATGGGCCGCTTTGAAGATGCCGTAAGCGACTTTTCGCTGCTCATCAGCAACTCCCCGCGCAACGACGAATATTACCTGAATCGCGGGGTGTGTTATTACAAGTTGAAGAAGTACGACGAAGCCCGGACCGATTTCGAACAATGCCTCGCCCTGAACCCGGCCAACGGGAGGGCCTGTTTTAATATCTCGGTCATCTTCAGTGATCTGAAAGATTACCGACAGGCATATCAGTATGCCTTAAAGGCCGAAGCAAAGAAATTTGCGGTCGATAAAAAGTACCTCGAAAAATTAAAAACCAAGGGTAGTTAACGTATGCAAAAGGATCAACGAAAAAAAGTAAAAACCAATCCAAAGGCTGGCAGCGGGGCCCGGGCAACAGCAGGAACCGAAATCCCTGCATGGCTCCCCAGGGCTATGGCGGGAGTACTGGTAATTTTAACCATGGTGCTCTACCTCCCTTCCCTTCGTAACCACTTTACAAACTGGGATGATAATGTGTACGTGCTCGAAAACACGCATCTGAAACAACCGCTGAGCGAAAACATTCCCTATTTTTTTACCAGCCCGTCGGCAGGGAACTACCACCCGCTTACCATGATCTCCCTGAGCCTCGATTACCACATGACCGTGAAGGATAAACCCGGCGTTAAAGAGGCCGGGGAACCGGATGCGTTCCTCTTTCACACAACCAGCCTGTTCTTTCACTTACTCAACGTGGTGCTTCTGTTTGTTTTCATCTGGATGCTGACGCGGAAAAGGTTGATCGTCGCCACAGTTACCGCCCTGCTTTTTGCCATCCATCCGATGCACGTCGAATCGGTGGCATGGATATCAGAAAGAAAAGATGTCCTTTACACCTTTTTCTTTCTTGCTGCACTCATTGTGTACATGAAATATCTTGAGAAAAAGGAATGGACATGGCTGCTGGGAACAGGGCTCCTGTTCCTGCTCTCCCTTTTCTCGAAGCCTGCCGCGGTGATCTTCCCCCTCGTGTTGCTGGCAACCGACTACTTTTACGGTAGAAAATTCACCGCCAGGGTGATCCTGGAGAAGATCCCGTTTTTTATCCTCGCGCTGGTTTTCGGGATTATTACAAGTCTCATCCAGGGGCACCTTGCCGCAACCGGGGTCAGGGTCTTTACCCTGTTCCAGCGCATCATGTTCGCCTCATATGCCTTCATCATGTACCAATGGAAATTGGTCCTGCCGCTGGGGATCTCGGCATACTATCCTTATCCCTCGGTTGATGCTGCAGGGAATGTCCCAACAATCTATTACCTGTCGCCGCTGATTGCGCTTGCCATCATCGGGGGGGTGGGTTTGTCAGCCCGCATATCCAGGGTTGTCAGCTTCGGCTATCTCTGGTTCTTCATTTCCCTCGTCCTGGTGTTGCAGTTCGTCCCGGTTGGCAACGCGATCATGGCCGACCGATACTCCTATATGAGCTCCGCCGGTCTGTTCTTTATCATGGGATGGGGCCTCGACCAGGCCTTTCTCAGCCGGCAAAAGACGGTTCGGGCTTTACGATGGATATTGGCAGGCGCATTTCTTATCTATCTCGTTTTTCTTGGGAAAATGGCCTTCGAACAAACCAGGGTATGGGAAAATCCGGTCACGCTCTGGACCGATGTGATTGCGAAGCACCCCGACGCCTATGTGGCCTACAAGCACAGGGGGAACTATTACGGGGGGCAGAACCGCATTGAAGAGGCAAAACAGGATTACCTCTCCTTTTTGCGGATCAGGAAGGATGACGCCGGCATTTACAACAACCTTGGCAACGTTTACCGGTTGGGCAACGAGATAGCAAATGCGATCGGCGCCTACTCCAGGTCGCTCGAAGTCGACAACCGCGACCCGAAAACCTGGCTAAACAGGGCCGTGGCATACTCGAACATCAAACAATACGACTCGGCCATGAACGACTTTAACATGGCGCTGGCGCTGCATCCCGGCGCGATGGAAATATACATCAGCCGGTCGGTTATGTTCCGCGAAATGGGACGCTACGAAGAGTCCATCGCCGATTTCACCCGGGTGATCAACGATGATCCGAGGAATGAAAATTACTATATGGACCGAGGATACTGTTACCTGATGATTAAGAAATACCCGGAATCGCTGGCCGATTTTGAACAATGCCTGGTATTGAACCCTGCCGACGGGCACGCCTGTTACAACATCTCCGCCATATACAACGAAATAAAAGATTTCAAAAAGGCGTACCAGTATGCCCTCAGGGCAAAGTCGCTCAATTACCCGGTGGGGGAGCCATTGCTCGAAACATTGAAACAGAAGGGGGGGTGAACCATGCAAACTAAACTGGCAGAAAGGGCGAAAAATAAAACAAGAATTGTGAGACTGTGTAAATTTGTGATTAAATCCCTTTAGGGATTTTATATGGGTAGGAAAACAGGCAGAAGTGCAATATTTCGTCCCATACGGGACGAAATGGCTCTCACAACAATCGATTTCTACCCATATTTTGTGCCTACGGCACAGGGTTGCACAAAACCCTGTTATGAAAGAAAAATTTTAAACAGACTTTGAATGAAAGGGAAGAAAACTAGTGAGCGAAAACCGGCTGAAAGGATGAAAGCCCCGCTGAATCAACAAAAACCGAAGACCGCAGGCAAGGCATCTTTACAACCGGTCACGCCTTCGTGGCAACACTGGCTTGCCGTTTCGGCCATTGTACTGGTCACCTTCATTTGTTTTCAGCCGGCTCTCAACAACCACTTCCTGAAAACATGGGACGATTCGGTGTATGTTACCGGCAATAAACTCATCAACGGGCTCACGGGCAGCCATATATCGGAGATCTTCACCTTTAAAAAGGACCTGCAGAAACTTACCAAGAACTATCACCCCCTCACCACGCTTTCGCTCGCAGTGAACCACCAGTTCGCCGGGCTGAATCCCCCTTCCTATTATCTTACCAACATCCTCATCCATATCCTTAATTCATTGCTGGTATACCTGCTGATCTTCCTGCTGACCGAACGAAGGTTCTGGGGCGCCCTCTTTGCCGGGGTGCTTTTCGGCATCCACCCGATGCACGTCGAATCGGTGGCCTGGATCTCCGAGCGCAAGGACGTGCTTTACGCCTTCTTTTTTATTTCAGGACTGATCGTCTACTATTTCTACGTCAGGGAACAGAAGCCCAGGTACCTTGCCGTCGTGTTCCTGCTCTTCTTTCTCTCGGTGCTCTCGAAGGCCATGGCGGTGGTATTTCCCCTCACCCTCTTCATACTTGATTTTCTCCTTCAGCGGAAATGGAACTTCCGGCTGGTGATCGAGAAAATACCGTTTTTCATCGTCTCTGCTTTCTTCGGAATACTTGCGGTTAAGATACAATCCGACGGGGCCATGAATGATTTCCACACCTATACCTTCTTCCAGCGGATCATGCACGCCTCCTACGGATTTCTCAGCTACCTGTATAATTTTGCGGCTCCGTTCAACCTCTCGGGCTTCTATCCCTACCCGTTTATCACCGATCATGGCTTGCTCCCGCTCTCCTTCAGGGTTGCCCCGTTTGTTGTCGTGGTTATCCTGGCGCTCGCGACTGGCTGCCTCTTTCTGAAAAACAGGCTGGCGAGGATGTTCGCGGCCGGGATGTTCTTCTACCTGGTCACGCTGGTCATGGTGCTGCAGTTTATTTCGGTAGGCAAGGCCATCACGGCCGACCGGTATACCTACCTTCCTTATATCGGGGTATTGCTCATCATGGCAACCTTGTTTACCTGGCTGATCGAAAACAGCCAGAAAACCTATAAAATGGCCGGACTGGGGTTTGCCGCGCTCTTAATTATCGTCTCAGGTGTTTTCGCCGCACAAACCCGGCAACGGGTAACGGTTTGGCACGATGACTTCACCCTGTGGAACGACGTTCTGAACCAGTTTCCCGATGTCAGGCTGAATTTTATCAGGGAGAAGCGTGCTTCCCTTAACTTTCAGAATAATGATTTTGACCCTGCCATGAAAGACTACCAGGTTATAGCATCGCTCGATCCGCAGGAGGATGAGGCCCTCAACCGGATCGGACAGATCTACGGGCAGCATCTCCACCTGATCGATTCCTCCATGGTCTGGTTCAACAAAGCTTACCAGGTCAACCCCGGCAATATCTCCCTGCTGAAAAACATGGGCGTCGCCTATGCCATTAAAACAGACTATACCAGGGCCATTGACCTTTTCCTCAGGGCTTACGCTAAAGACCCGTCCGATACCAGCCTGGTGTACAACATTGCCGCAACCTACCATGCTCTCGGAAACACGGTAAAGGCAGCCGAATTTGATAACCTTTTCCGCAAGGGGAAATAAACCCGATTGAAACAGCGTAATCCGTCATGGCAAAGCAACCCGTAAAAAAAAATAACCCGCCGAAACAACCCGCCTTTTGGGACCAGGTAACCCGGGTTCCGGTGGTATTCCTCCTGTTTTTTGTCGTTGCCTTCCTCATCTACGGCCAGGTGATGAATTTCTACCTTGGCAAATTCGATGAAGATGCCCTGGTGCTGGGAAACCTCGAATTTTTAAAAGATTTTTCCAACATCAGGCTGGCCTTCATGAAGGATGTTTTCCTGACAGATAAGATCGGTTCGTTTTACCGGCCCCTGCAAACCGTCTCATTCATGATCGACGCCCACTTTTTCCATGAAAGGGGTTCGGTGTTCTATCTCACCAACATCCTGCTGCATGCCTCCGCCTGCTGTGCCCTGTTTTATTTACTGCAGATGCTGGTGAACGACCGCAAAGGCGCCTTCATCATCACTTTGCTTTACCTGGCCAGCCCGCTGTTTGTCCAGGCTATCGCCTGGGCGCCATCCCGCGGCGATCTGCTTATCGGGCTGGCAGGCCTGCTGTCGATGATCTTTTATCTGAAACTGAAAGCGACCCGGGATTATAAATATGCGGCGTTTGCCCTGGCTGTATTTGCTGTTGCGCTATTTTCGAAGGAAACAGCCGTGCTGATCCCGGTGGTTGTCGTGCTGTATGAGATCATAGCCGGTAAAGATAAAAAACTCACCCGGACCATGTTGCTAACCCTTGCCTGCGGAACCCTGCTGATCATGTTGCTCTTCTTTTACCTTCGTTCGCAGGCGGTCAGGATGTCGACACCAGCCCTGGAATTCGGGATCATCCCGTTTTTTAACAACCTGCGTACCCTGCCTGAATATATCGGGAAATTTTTCATCCCGGTTCACCTCTCGCCGATGCCGGGGTTCACGCTGTTCAGCACGGCAATGGGAATGATATTGCTGGCTTGCCTTGCCTGGGCCTGGTGGCATTTCTCCCGGAAATCTGCAGCGGCGTTGTTTGGGTTCGCCTGGTTCCTTGTTTTTGCCCTGCCCGGGGTGATGTACAGCCACACCCTGGGAAGTGCCGCCTACGATTACCTGGAACATCGCGCCTATCTGCCCATGGCCGGGATCATGGTGCTGCTGCTTTTTATTTACAACGACATTCCCGGCGGGAAAATCAAAAACCGGGTGGCAAATTCCGCCCTGTTTTTCGCATTTTTCCTTGGAATCTGGTCGTTTATTTATGCCGGGAACTATGAAAACCCGATGACTTTTTATAACCAGGCGGTGGCATCGAACCCGGCATCTGCCCTGGCACTTGACAACCGCGGCCTCATCAGGGCCGACACGAAAGATTTCCGCGGTGCCCTGGAGGATTACGACAAGGCGCTGTCCGTCAAGCACGATTATGCCCAGGCATACGTGAACAAGGGAATCGCCCTCAGCGCCCTGAACGACAAACAGGGGGCCCTGGTGCAATATGACGCGGCCATTAAAATCAAGCCTGACCTTTTCCAGGCCCATTTCAACAAGGCGAACACAAAAACCGGCCTTGGCCTCCTTGACGAAGCCCTTGCAGAATATACCCTGGCCCTGGGGATATCCCCCGGATATGCACCCGGCTACATGGCCCGGTCTTCTGTATATTTCAACCTTAAAAACTACCCCGCCGCGGAACAGGATCTCACCAGGGTGCTGCAGCTTGATCAGCGGAACGCAGCTGCCTGGCTGAACAGGGGCAAGATCAGGTACTATGAGAACAACAGGAAGGGATCATGCGATGACTGGACGATGGCAGCCAGCCTGGGTGAACCGAATGCGCCGAAGCTCCTGGAAAGCTATTGCAGGTGACAGGGTATGGAGGAAAATAATGTTCCTGTTCCCTTTAGAGTCTGTTTAAATTTCATAAGAGTCAGATGGGCACGATGCTGTTTTTCTAAACTTGTTCCGTAGGAACAAAATATAGGTAGAAAAGAAGGGCATGTTGTACAATATTTCGTCCCGTACGGGACGAAATGGCGCTCAGAACATTTGATTTCTACCCATATCTTGTGCCTACGGCACAGGGTTACCCAAAAACCTATTAAAGAATAAAATTTTAAGCAGATTCTTATTGTTTGTTGGCAAACTTTTGCAGGTCATTCAGGTAATTCGGGTCCACGTCGGTTTTGAGTGCCTGCGCCTTGAGCGCATCGTCCAGCGCTTCGCGGTAACGTTGCATGCTGAAATAATTGAACGACCGGTTCAGCCAGGTGGGCCCGTCGTCGGGATTGATCTTTAACGCCGCGGAATAGTCTGTTACCGCAGCGCCAAACTCATTCTGCGCAAACCTGATATTTCCGCGGTTCACATAAGGATTTGCGTAGCCCGGATCGATGCGGATGGCGGTACTGTAATCGGCAATGGCGCGGTCGGGCTGGTTCATTTTGTTTAGCGCGATGCCGCGGCTGTAATAGGCCTTGGTGCTGAGTGAGTCCATCCGCGTAAGAATCGTTGTAAAATCCGCTACGGCGGAGTCATACTTCCCCATGGAGGTATAGGAAAGCCCCCGGTTGAAGAGCGCTTCGGTAAAGCCCGGCCGGCGGGAAATTGCAGAGGAAAAGTTCTTCACAGCACCTGTTTCGTCTCCCGCCTTTGCATAAGCCACCCCGAGGTTCTGATAGGCGTTGTAGCACTCGGTGAAGGTCTCTTCGTTCTGTATGGCTCTTTTGAAGAGGGTAATGGCGGTTTGATAATCTTCCTTGTCGACGTATTCCTTGCCGAGATTGCACAGGGCCACACCGTTGTCCGGATCGTGCTGGATCGCGCTTTCCCACAGGGTGCTGTTGTTGCGCCACTCGGTTGACCGGAAATAAGATTTGGCCGCGAACAGGAGCAAAACCACGGCGGGAAGCACCAGGAAATAGGATGGTTTTTCCGGTTTCACCGTGATAAACCTGTCAAACAGCATACCGGCAATAAAAAACAGGCCGATGTATGGAATGTAGGTGTACCGGTCGGCAATGATGGCGTTTCCAACCGGCAGGATCTGGGTCACGATGGAAAGGGTGAATAAAAAGAAGAGAGAACCGAAGACCACGGTCCTGTTTTTCCTGAAAAAGAACCAGGTTGCCGCGATCACGGCAATGGCAACCAGGGCGCCGGCATATACCCACCCCATATCACCCGCTGCGGGGTATTTGTAAAAACTGCTGAGATTGCGCGGGAAAACGAATTTGTAAAGATAGGCCGCTACATTGAAAAAGGCGATGGCCACGCGCTCTGCCAGGGTGTGGACCATCAGCCGCTGCTCGGTGAGCGAGTTGGCCTGGGCGACGATGGCCATGATCCCCGAGATCAGCGATAACAGGAAGTAGGGCGCCTTGTTCAGCAGCGACCGCAGGGTGATCTTCTTTTCAAACCAGTAATCCACCAGGAAGAGGGTGAGGGGCAGCACCACGGCCTGGCCCTTGCTCAGGATGGAGAGGAGGAACAGACCCAGGGAAATAAGGTAATACCGGTAGTTCCGGTTTGTCTTTAACAGGAAATAGAGGTAAAAGATCAGCGACAGCAGGAAAAAGCAGGTGTATAGCACATCCTTGCGCTCGGCCGCCCACACCACCGATTCAACCCGCATTGGGTGCACCGCGAATAGGGCGGTGGCAAGGAGGGTGGCATAGGTTTTCTTTGTGAGCAGCCACATCAGCCAGGCGAACAGGCAGATGTTCACCAGGTGCAGCAGGAGGTTGTCGAAATGATAAAGGAACGGGTTGATCCCGGCAACCTGGTATTCCAACACATAGGTTAAAATGGTGAGGGGGTGGTAATTGCCCACCACGATGGTTTTATAATGGAAGATGTGCATGATGTTGCTCCACGAAAAGACCCTGATCAGGGCGTTGTCGCGGATATAGTTGTAGTCGTCCCAGCTCAGGAAACCGGCGGTGAGGCAGGGGGAGAAGACCAGGAAGGCGACCGCCGCGATCAGTGAAGTTCCTATGATCAGGGGTTTCAGAGAGGCGGGTTTTGTCTTGCCTGCCGTTGACCGGGTGTGCTGAACTTTGTTGATATCTGATTTTTTCGTGGGTTTCATCGATCTCGCTTTTTCAAAACGGAATTAGCACATCAAGGAGCATGGTCATGATGTGTTGAAATAGTGTTCCGGGATTACTATTCCAAAATTAGTGTTTTTTCTTAATACTGAAAGGTCTACTGCTATGAGCCCCCTGAGGAAATGACCCAAACCCTGAGGAAATGACTCCTCCCCAGCCCTCGTCTTGGAGGGGAGGGAGTGCTGTTATCGTTGATATTCAGTAGTTTTGCTGGATGGCAGGTTTTTTTTACTGCCTAGTAAAGGGTCCCTTCAAGGGGGGGAGGGGTCATTTTCAAGTGAAGGAGAAATCCGTATTGTTGCCGGTAAAATTGTGATCAATCAGATTATTTTATTGATAAAATTGTGTTTATTGACTTTTTCATTATCTTTATTGTATGAATTCCATACAGGTAACGAGTCACGTTAGTGGCTATTATCGTTAAAATGCCACCGCCTGATCCGAAGTGCGAAAACGGTAGGAAAAATTTAAATTTTTATACTATGAAAAATTTAGTTTTATTGTTTTGTTTGTTTTTATTAACAAACATTTCATTTGCCCAGCAGCCTGATTACAGCAAGTATGAATCGGTAGAAAAAGTGTATTGGAAGGCCGGAAACAACAATTATATAAGGATTGTTGATGATGGCAAAGGCAAGTCTATTCTTAAGGCCGACGTTACAGACAAAACCCAGGCAACGGTTTTTCTTACCCTTAAAATGAGAGATCTGCAGGGTGGCGGCTATTTCACAAACATCCAGGAAACCAAAACGAATATGTTTGCTTGCATTAAGGGCAGTGAGGTGGTGCCTGCTTTTCTGTCAAAAATGCCATGCGGGACAAAATGTTATGACAAAAGAATAGAAGGAGGATTTAAAGGTTGTTTCTTTTGTGATGATGCGGATCAAATAATCAAGTCGCGATATAGCGGTGGTTACAGCGGTAATGGCGCCCCAAAGGGATCTATGGATTTTACTTTTGAATTAATAGAAAAAGTTAAATGATAGCCATTGGCATTCCACATCCTTCCGACATGAATAGTTAGAAAAAAAGCAGGGATCGGTAAGGGACCATCTAACGTATCTTCCTCCCTGCAAGGGGGAGGGTCTGGGGAGAGGTCATTTAAAGGCAGCCTTGGTTATAATTGCGGCGAATCGACATTATTTACGATCGACTTCCACACTGCCTGCACATCGCCCGGCATCAGTGGGCTGTTTGATATTTTCACCTCTTTGATCTCCCCGAAGAAAAAGCCCCCGTTGTTCCTGATGTTGCCGATAAATAAATTTTCCGGACTGTTCACGTAAGGGGTGGGCATTGCAGCTTTTCCAATGGCGTTGCCGTTAGACCAGGCTGTAATAATGTTTTTATCCACCTCAAAGGCCAGGTAGTTCCATTTGCCCGGCACAACCGGGGCCCTCATGCACCGTTTACCCAGGCATATCAGGTAATCTCTTGTTGAGGTATCGTTTTGCTGAACACAAAAACCGGCGCTGTCATGTGAGTTGAATATCAGGGTTTGTGCATTGGTTACCTTGCCTGGCAACATGTTTTCCGGTTTGAATATGATCTCTCCCGTAAACCGGTCGCTCAGGGTGATCTTTCCCTTCTGCCCCATGGCATAGGCAAGCCTTTTATCATGATCATTGTCAAACAGTTCATGGAAAACACTCTGCTGGTCCTGTTTTAAAATAAACTTGCTGGCCGTGTTCACCGCCCTCGGGGTCAGCATCACCAGGCTGCCTCCCGGCCCCTGGCTTTTGGTGACCTGGTAAAAACTTGAAAGGTACGTGTAATACAGTACGTCAGGCGGAGCAAATCCTGCAGGATCAAAAAAGACTTTTGTTTGCCGGTTATTCCTTATTGTGTTAAGGATCCGTTCATTGTCAGTTTTCAGAAAAAGCTCTCCCATCCCGGGGTTAATGGCACTTGAGGTTTTTGACAGGTTGAAATATAGCCCCTGGTGCCAAACCGGCGTCATTAAAAGTATGCGTTCCCTTTCCCTTGTATTTTCACGGATAAATTCACTGTTTCGCAGGATGGCCTGGTTCTCTGCAAGATTATTTGCCTTATTTTGATCTTCATAAACCAGTTCGGTAATTGCCTTATTGGCATATAGTGTTTGAAAAAAGGAAATAGCCAGGATGAATGTCACAAGAGCAAACGGAATGTAAAAAATTCTATACTGCTTGATCATCTTTAGCATTTCATCAGCGAATATGGTCAGGAGCATAAAGGCATAAGGGCAAATAAAAATGAGGTTCCAGTTATGACTGCGGCCAATCATGTATGTGAAACTGGTGATTCCTACCATGGTAATCAGGAATACCATGCTGCTTTGATCATTGATTTTTTTCTCAATAAAATGCCATGCCGCATAGGCAAGTCCAACCACATAGATAAAGGCAACCATCATCCAGGGATTGGGATGCAGGGTGATCGGCAGCATGTTGAAACCGATCATGGAGAATACCTTGATCGTGGAAAATAACATTTTGAAATCCGGGTAAACCCCATAAAACAGCCTAATCGTGAACAAGTACACACCGATGGTCAGTCCTGTTGAGACAACTGCAAAAACGACATGCAGGGCCGACCGTTTGATAAATTCATAAATGCTGCTGCTTCCTAATTCCAGGTAGATGTAGAAGGCCAGCAGAGAGGCATAGCATAACATCCCGAAATCGGGATTCCAGAGAAAGCCAAGCGAAAAAATGAAAAAGGAAAGGTGGTAAAGCCACTTTGTTTTATGCTTCAAATAAACGCTGCCAAAAAACAACAGTCCGAAAGTCAGGATCCATCTGATTGGGTATGTAGAAAAGATACTATCATAAGGGGTGATGATCCTTTCATACATATAACTGATAAAAAACACGCTGCAAAACCCAAACAGCACCAGGTTGATGTTTCTGACTGTTTGTCGCAGCACATAAAAAATAAAACCAAAGCAGGTTGTAAGCAACAAGGCCATGATGGAAGTAAAACTAAGTACCGACCCGCCGAAAAGTTTCATGACAGGAACCACAAAATGAGGGTACAACCCATAGGTGTTCATGAAATTGTTCGCAAGCAGCGGAAATCCTTGATACACCTGAACTGTAGAATAAAAAACAGCATTGAAGTCATACTTGTTCTCGTAGGTGTAGGGGAACCGGAAGGCAGAAATGAGGAAAACCAAAATACCGATCAGGGCACAAAATCCATATACAAGTGTTTTGTTGGTGACGTTGAGGAGGTGAAGGGTTTTAGGTTGCAGTTTAAAAGGGAAAAAGAAAAGGACCAGGGTACAAGGGAATATCACAAGGCTGTATAGCACCAGGTTGTTGAATAGGAAGGTGTCTTTAAAAAAGAATTCCCAGTTCGTTTTGCAGGTAAAGTCCATCGTACCCTCGGGTCTTACGAATGCAGGGTTGGCGGCGAGCATCATTAACACAAGGAAGGTTGCCAGCGGGATTAGTCCGAAAACCAGTGACCCAATGTAGAAGTAATGAATTGATTTTTCATCCCAGGTTTTTTTCAATTTTTTCAGGAACAAATACAGGAGAACTATCGAAATGGTAATGGTAAGTATCCCGGCCATATAAAACAGTTGTTCCTGGGGCTCTGGCTGGCAGGACATCACATTTGCAGGCAGCAGGAACTTCTCGGCAAATTCATGCGCCGGGGCTAGGTCAGGATGATAAAACTGATGTAATAACATGGCAACGATACCATATATAAACATCGAGAGCAAAATTATTAAAAACCCAAGGGAGAAATTCAGTTTATAATAATTCAATATAGAATCGTCGACCAGGGGCTTCCTGACATTTTTTTTCAGAGGTTGCTTCATACGCTGTATCTACTTAACAAAAAACTTTTTCTGTTGAGGGTATCATGAAAATATTAATTGATCCACGTTCTTTCCACATCATAAGTTTATCCCTTTTTCCTTATTTTGGAGAACCTATGAGGAAATTCTCTCCTGGTCTGCCAAAAGAAATCAATTGGTGTGGTTTGATATTCTAAGTTGGTAAATTTACTCAATCTATGTTAATCAACAAAAGGCCAAGTTGAAAAGTTGAAATTATTGGTGTTTTTCGGGGGCAATCCGCGTATTGAAAAGAATAATACCTTTGAACAGCAGAATTACGGATTTGTATAGGGATTTGTTTACAACTTTTACTTCGGTTCCGTATCATTAATGTTTTTATAAACCTGAACAATGGGGAAAGCCAGTTTTTTTAATGAACTTACAGGAATTAGGGCAATTGCGGCGTTTATGGTTTTTATGCATCATTATAACTATTTCACCGAGCCAATGGTTGGAAGTTTTATGCATAACTTCATCAACGAATTCCACATCGGGGTGCCCATTTTTTTTGTGCTCAGCGGTTTCCTGATCTGTTACAGGTATTACGACAACATCAAGCTGCACGACAACCGCTGGACGGTTCAATACATCCAGAACAGGGTTGCCAGGATTTATCCCATGTATTTCCTGGTCACCACAGGAACCTTCCTGCTGATCATCCTGAAATTTCAACAGTGGCCGCACAGTACCATGATTTACCTGGCAAACATCACCTTTGTCAAGGGTTTCTGTGACTCGCTTAAATTTACCGGTGTGGGGCAGGGATGGACCCTGACAGTTGAAGAATGCTTTTATTTTACTGCGCCGGTGATATTCCTTCTGTCAAGGAAAATCAAACTGATTGTCCCGTTTCTTGTCATTTTTACTGTTGGAGTATTGCTAGTGCTTGTTTTTCGCAATGTTGATTTTTATGGATTTTTCTGCAGCTTTAAATTCATGTTTTTTTTCACCTTCTTTGGCCGTTGTTTCGAATTTTTCGTAGGGATATCATTGGCGTTGTTGTACAAGAGATCATATGAAAACCAAAAGGAAGGGCGGTGCTACCGCACCGTGGCAGGGGTGCTCTGGATCATACTATGCCTTTCCGCCCTGGTCCTTGTTAAAGGTGATGAAAAGTATGGCACAGAAACCCCCGCAGGTATTTTTATCAACAATATCATTTTGCCAATCGGGGTGGCAATTCTATTGCTGGGACTTATTACGGAGAAATCCTTGCTGAAGCGAATATTAAGTACGCGGCTGCTTGTCCTGCTGGGAAAAAGTTCATATACCTTCTACCTGATGCATGTTGGTGTCATGGTTCTACTTACTGCAACTATTACATCCAATCCATTGATTGGATTCATTATCGCAAATATCATCTCTGTTGCCTTGTTCAAGTTAATTGAAGAACCAAGCAATAATTTTATCCGAAAAATTGACTTCTACGCTGGTTTGTCATGGTTAAAAAAACGGATGATTCCTGCTCATGAGGGAAAAGAATGAACGAATCAAGTTACTAATCCATTCCAGTCCCATTCATAATTGGAGTTTTTTTGGGTTTAAAGACCAATAACCGTTGTAGCGTGTACCCTACAATTCCCCCGGGAAGCAGCCAGATTGCTCCGCTAATATAGTTGCTGATTTTCATCTGATTCATGATATACAGGTAAACTAAACCAATGCAAAAAGAAATTCCATACACCAGGAAGAATTTCCACAAAAGTCCGTTGTCATTGTTTTTAAAGACGATGACTCCTGTTGTTTTGAAATTAAAAAGGATTCCCATTATGGTAGAAATGGTGGATGCTAAAATATAGTGAAGTTTTAAGAAAATGAATAAAGCAAAAATACCATACCCGAATAATGTATTGATCCCGCCAACAAACAGAAAAATAACAAAACGCACGGGAATTATCTCACCGAATTGTTTTTCATATGCCGTAAGCATTTTTTTGACGAAATCCATCGGCGATTGTTTAAGTAGAAAAGGAAATTCGTAACACCGAAAAGGTTTTGCCTGTTTCAAATGGCGGATTATTCAATGTTTTTCCTTACAGCATACAGTACCAGGTCAAACCCAAAGAAACCATATTGACGTAAATAAAACGAATAATTCAGGTTCCATTCATCAAGTAATTTCACAATACGGAGTAAATCAACAGATTTATGGTAAAGACAAATAGCTAAATCAGGTTGATATTTAAGTATAAGTTGCTTTCCACCCAGTAAGGCTTCATATTCAGCTCCTTCAATGTCCATTTTTATATAATCCGGTTTGATGTTAACGATGATGTCATCAAGGGCAACACCCTGAATAAACGTTGTTCCTGATTCTGTTACATTCGAACTGACCCCTAGTCCCGAATTAAAGTGTAAAGGTTTGCTTTCGGACCAACAGCCGCATGGAATGGCGGTAATAGTGCTGAATTTGGATGAGAATTCAGTTTTTGACCGTAATGCTAGTTTTTTATAGTTCTCAACATCAGGTTCTAACGCGATAACATGCTGAATCGTTGACGAAAACCCGGGCAACAATGCGATGGTGTCTCCGTCAAATGCACCGCAATCAATAAAAACGGAAGCTTTATTTAGCGGTACATCGGGTGGGAAATATACTTCCGCTATTGGGGATGGGGTGGGTAAGAGATCGTAGTTGAATTGAAGTCTGGCTGCAACGGTAGTTTCAAAAATGAATCTGCTTTTTTCGTCTTCAAATAATTTTCCGACATTAACAACTTCATCGGGTAACAAATATTTTTCCGGATGACCTGTTAACCAATAAGAATCACCGATTTCATCCGCAAAAAACTTATAAAAATCAAGAAAGGAGTATATAACCGAATACCCATGTTCTGTCAATGACTTCCGGATCTGATTTAAATCAAAAAACAGGTTATAGGCTGATACGATTACAATATAATCGGATTTATTTGCGGAGGATTCGTTTCCTAAGGTAAAGACGGGAACATTATCAACAGATACGATGTTGTTCGCATTGTTATCTAAGAAATATGATATGTTAATACCATGATTCGTCAATATCCTTTTTACGATTTTACTTAGATTCCCTGCACCATATAACACCAGTTTATTCTCCTTAACCAGCTGGATAAATTCTTCTTTATTTTTCATATTTTGTGTGTTGTTATTGTTTTTAAATTAAAAGTTAATGCGCTCTTTCTCAATGACAAGAGGGCGGTCTTTGAGGTGGAGCTGTGACCAGATAGCCCCGACATATTCGCCAATTACACCAATAAAAATAAGTTGGATTGAGGAAAAGAAAAATACACCAATAACTAATGGCGCTAATCCCAGTTTGAACTCATTCCAATATACTAATTTATAGATCAGATACCCTAAAGAAATGAGCAGGCTTAGCAAAGCAATAATATATCCGGTAAAGCTGGCTAAGCGCAATGGAAACTTGGAATGACTGATAAATCCAAGCATGGCTTCATCGTAAAGGGTTGTGAAACTTTGTTTGGTCTTCCCCGATTCTCTTTTAGGTTGGACATAATTAATTTCATACCGTTGCATCCCAAATTCAGGTATCAATCCCCGGAAATAGGGGACAGGATCGTTAAGATTCAATGTTATGTCAATAAAACTACGGTCATATAATCCAAAACCTGTAAAGTTTTTAACAAGATCAGTGTCTGATATATTGTTCAGCATGTTGTAGTATATTTTTCTTATACCAAACATGAGGAAATTTTCTTTGCTTTTGTGTTTAACCCCGATAACAATTTGATAACCTTCTTCCCATTTCTCAAGGAACTGGGCAATCATTTCCGGAGGGTCTTGAAGATCAGCAACAAGGCTGATAACTGCATCTCCTTTAACATGATGAAAAGCATGCCAGCCCGAACGGTTAACACCAAAATTTCTAGCATTAAAAATTGCTTTGATATTTTTGTCTTTTGAGGCAATTTCTCTTAATATTTCTCTCGACCTGTCAGATGAATAGTTGTCAATAAACAGATGTTCATAATCGAACTGTGGAAAGTTGGCCAGAACCTTTTTTACCCTGTCGTATAATATATAAATATTGCCTTCTTCATTATAACAAGGAGTAATAATACTGATTAATTTCCTTTTTTCTTCCATGACATTGATTGCTAATACACAAATTAATTAGTTTCTCATCTCTCAAACGCTTCGGTTATAACTTCTCCGCCAGGATTCCACTTTGATTCTGGTACCATGAATATAATTCAGGAATACACGCTGATATATTGCTGAAAGCAAACCCGTTCATCTCCCGCATCAATTTTGTATTGTCACCACTGTATTCTCTTCCCATTCCCTGATTTAAAAACGTGACATCCAGGTTTTTACCGGAAAATTCAAGTATCATTTGGGCTATATTCGACAACTGGCTTGCACTTCCCGTACACACATTATATGACTTTTCTTTTGGTTCATGGTTAATAAACCAATCGGTTATTTTGACCAGATCGTCAATATAGAGGTAATCAAAGTTGACGTTTTGGTTAATGGTAATTGGAATATTGTGAATAACACGGCAACAGGTTTGAGATATAAACCTGATCTTCCAGTCTTCGTACTTACCAAATACCCCAAAAAGTCTTAGATTGTAAATATTGTTGCTAGTCGATTCAGCGTATTTATTCATAATGTATTTGGAGAAACCATACTGGTCTGACGGCACAAAGCAATCAAAATAATCTTCCTGCATTTTAGGAGCCCAGTGATTCCTGTCAAATTCCGCACCCGATCCATAGTAGATCATTCTCTTGTAAAACATGGCCCCTCTGGCGAGATTAAAGAACATGCGCAAATTATTTTCCAACACAAGGTCGGTATCCTTTGTTGAGGTTTTAGTGGCATTCCAGGTTGCCGTATGAATAACAATGTCAAATCTATTCAGGTCCAGATACGTCAAAACAGCATGGGCATCTAACAGGTTTAAAACTGTACTCTCCGGGGAAAATATGAAATACTTCCGCCGTAGTTGTTCGGTTAGCGCTCTTCCAATAAAACCAGTTCCACCGGTAATTAAAATTTTAATCATTAACTTCTTGAATTGTGTTTTTCTGAATACAGGTGAGACAGATAACAAATTTACATTGCAGGTTTCCTGTTATATAAAATATGCACCCGCGAGTTTCATGTCACACTCTTCAGTACATTTAATGTTCCTGCTTAAATCATAATGTGTTTTTCTAAATCCAGCATACCGGGCACCATTCCAGATGCCGGATAGCGATTCTTCTTCGGCATTACCAAGTACAATCTCATTATTATAATCTTCCATACACATGGCAACCTCGGAATTGGATTTTATCGTCATCGACATCCATGGATGTCTGCATATCTCTGACCAGTGCACGGATTTGGTCCCATGGTATTCTTTTCTATACCATTGTTGGTCTTCACTTTTAATATAAATATAAACATCTAAATCCTTAAAAGCCGCTTTTAATTTTTCATATTCCTCTACCTGAAGATTATGATTAAGATCAAGCATGGTAATAATGATCGTTGTTTTATAATTTTTTTGAGCCTTCAAATTAAGCAGCTCAAGTATTTTTCTATAGCTTGTTGAAAAATCGGATGATTCTCCCCTGATTTCTTTATGTTGTTTATCATCAACACTCTCAATAGAATACTTGATGTAATCCAGACCATTTTCAAACATTTGTTCTGTTTTCTCAACATTAATGTTAGCCGGGTTACAACTAAAGTAAGACGATAATCCTCGCTGATTTAATAATTCAACATAATAATCCATGTTTTTATCCAGTAATGGATCGCCATATCCATGAAGCTGAATCACCCGGGGTATTATATAAAGAAAAAAGTGATTTTCACTCATATGGTTTTTATGAATCCCATATTCATTTTGTACGAAACCTTCCCAGTTTAACCATTCTTCACTTGTCCATGGTCGTAATTGATTTATTACGTTCTCGAACACTTCTTTCTTAATGGTTTCAACTTTCCTTGTCATCATGGTTGTCCTTGGACACATCTTACACTTCATATTACAAGCGTTGGTCGTCTCAATATTATAAACAACCGGTTCCTCGCTTCTGAATTGACCAAATTGATCAACGATGAAGTCTCTTTCAAATTTCTCTCCCTTACGCATGGCCTGGGTTATTTTGTAAGACTTCATGTAAAAATTAATATCAAACATATTTCAGATTTAAATGGTTATTGGTCGGTGAAAGGAAGCATGCGGCTTTATATGTCTTTTCACCATATTCATTTTGACTTAAAAAGTTAATGTTTGTAATGCCATTTCAAGAGCATGGATGCCATCGTCCAGTGTGCACAATGGAGGAATATCAGTATGAATAACTGAAATGAAATGCCGTATTTCTTCAATGAACATCCAATTCCTTTCAAACCCATCAGGAGGTTTAAAATATTCCCATTCTGATTTGTTGTGCTTAAAAACAGATAACAGGCCATTGCTATTATCCCATCGAAGGGTGCCCATGGTGCCAACAATTTCGAAATGATGGTTTGCAGGTTTTTGAATAAAATCAAGATGAATACTGCCTAGGGCTCCATTCGGGAAACGTAAGGTAATCTCAGCTATATCCTCAACAGGTATCCCTAATTCACCCATGTTTCCTGTCGTGGCCCAGATGATTTTAGGTCTGCCTAATAACCAACTTATATAATCGAATGGATGACAAAGAGTTAAAACCACTCCCCCTCCTAATTCCTTCCGTGCAGAATAGCTTTTGTGAAAATCCTCCCAAGGGTGCCAGTCGGGCAAATACTCTCCCCAGTGAACCCGAACTGAAACAGGATTTCCAATCTCTCCGGCAGCAAGCATTCCTGCGGCAACCTGAAGCGTGGGATGAAATCTATATTGAAACCCCACAAAGATTTTACTGTTGTTTTTTTGAATCGCTGCTTTAAGTTCACTAACGCGTTCCAATGTATGAGAAATAGGTTTTTCAAGAAGAATAGCACATCCTGCTTCAGCGGCTGGAATAGCAATATCAAAATGAAATGCAGTTGGATTCGATATGATTACCGCATCAGGTTTATGATCAAGCGCTTTATTTAAGTCTGTCTCGGTAGGGAATTCATTATAATCGTCCTTTACCAAGGTGCTTAAATTACTTCGATAAAGAACGATATCTTTTTCACCCAGTAATAATAAATTATTAAGGTGTCGACGACCAATTGATCCAAGACCAGCGATTAAAAACTTCATTTTAACACCATGTTTAAGTTCTTATTCTTCGATCGTTGAAATTATCATGTTTGAATAAAACTCATCTCGGTCGAGGAAAGGCCACAAATCTTCTAACGGTTTGGAGACCATTGTGCCATCTGGTTTCTGCATCGACATCATACTGGGCGCCCTCGGTTCGTCCTGCGGGGTCAGAATTTCACAAACTACAGAACCGGGTGTGTTAAGAACTTCACGTACCTTTTCAAAAAGCGATGTTTGGTCGGTAATACGGAAAAAAGGGAGCCCGTATGCATCAGCAACTTTACAAATATCAGGTAAACTAAGTCCACTAGTGTCATCGGCACCTGTCAGCCTTCCAAAATACCTGGATTGAGATGTCCTGATTGAAGAATAACCATGATTATTTAATACGAACAACTTTATTGGTAATTTAAGACGAGCCAATGTTTCAAATTCCTGAATGTTAAATTGAAGCCCGCCATCACCATTAACACAAATGGTGCGCTTTCTGCCACTTGCTAAACAAGCGCCAATGCTGGCGGGCAATCCAGTCCCCATTGCGCCAAGTGCGGTTGTATGGACCACTCTTTGTCCTTTTTTAGCTCTAAAAGCAAGCAGAAAAATTTCAATGCCAGCGCCGGAACTACCAGATACGATTATATCATCTTCCGTAATTTCTTCAGAAAGGACATCGGCTAATACATAGGTGCTTACATGTTTTTCCGATCGATATTCCGGAATAACAACGGGATATTTTATTTTCCAGTTTTTACACGTGTTTAGCCATGCTGTCCGGTCATTGATTTGAACTGTACTGATTTGCTTTAAAAATTCTAGAATAAACGCGTTAGCATCTTCACAAATTGGAACATCTATTTTGGTCCGCATCTTATTAATCTCACACTGATCAATGTCAACCATTATTTTTTTAGCAGCCCGTGCAAACTTATCATGAGCATAACCGGTAACGACAATGTCAAGTCTGGCGCCAATACTGATCAAACAATCAGAGTTTTGTAATGCAAAATTTGCGCCACGCGGAGCGACTGGCCCAGGTCGTCCAACCAATAATTCATGATCAGCAGCAAAAAGATCAAGGGCTAACCATGTCAGTAAAAATGGTAAATGTAACTTGTCAATTAATTCAACAATTGTTTTTTTTGCCATCGATAACCGTATACCATTTCCCAACAATAAGATTGGTCGTTCCGACTCGTTTAAAAGGGCAATTGATTTAGCAACCAGAAATGGTAAATTGCTCTTTTCAGATGTGTCAGTAATGGCTGGCAATATCTTAAATTCTTCTAATAAATCCGTGTCGATCGTTGCTGCCTGTACGTCTAACGGAATGTCGATCCAAACTGGTCCAGGACGTCCAGTTTTAGCCAGATGAACAGCCTTTTCAAGGTGGAACCGTATACTAAGAGGATCCATAATAATGACAGCATATTTCGTGATAGATTTTACCATGGTAACAATATCTACTTCCTGAACGCCATGTTGCCGAATCCCTAACGTGCCAATAAGGTCAGACCGTTTAACCTGGCCAGAGATAAACAAGCAGGGGGTTGAGTCAAGCCACGCACCTGTGGCTCCTGTAATTGCATTCGTTCCTCCAGGACCGGTTGTAACTATGGCAACCCCTAAATTATCGGAAACTTTTGCATAAGTCTCTGCAGCAAATGCACTCGCTTGTTCATGTTGATTACAAATGAACTCAATGCCTTCCTGGGCGCCAATTGAATCGTTTAAATGCATTGCGCCACCACCGGGCACCATAAACACATGCTTTACTCCAAGATTTACTATAAATTGGGTTACATAATCAGATAATTTAATTTTCATTTAATAATATGTTTAGGTAAGTTTTTTGTTGTGTTCTATAATGGAGTCTATCAATTCACGAAGGGCCCCATAACCACCTGCTAGGCTGGTAACCATGTCTGCGATAGCAATTACAGATTGGTGCGCATTTGCAGGTGCCACAGACAATCCAGCTATTTCAAGCGCAGGAATGTCTGCAATATCATCACCAATAAAGCAGATCTCACTTAATTCAAGTCCATTGTTCTTTGCAAATTTATGGAGTGCTTCTGCTTTGTCGTGACAACCTTTATATACCTCACTTATTTTTAATTTTTTTGCATATCGTTCTACAATTGCCATTCCACTTTTGCTGCTTTCCCCTGAAATGAGTGCCATATGGATACCCTCTTTTTGAGCCAAAGGAATACCCGTTACATCGGCAAAACAAAAACGCTTGAGTTCAAGTTCATGTTCATCCCACCAGAATGTCCCATCTGTAAGCACTCCATCAACATCTGTTGCAATACCTTTGATTTTACCAATCTTTGAAATATCCATGTATGCGGTATAAAAGTCAAACATTATCCCAACCTGGAATATAAGACCAAAATTGCGAAACTTATTTAATTAAGAACCATCGTTTCGTTGGAGGGAATCTTTCCTGCTGTCAAACTGGTGCTAGCTATCAGACATTCCTGAGGCGCTTGATGATAGGCTCTTCACTTTCCAGGATCCTTTTTACTGGTTCCCCCATCGATTTTTCAACCAAACGGATATCTCTCATTAAACGGCTTAAACCACTTGGCTCCAGTGATGCCGCATGATCAGAACCCCACATTGCCCGGTCAAGTGTGATATGACGTTCAACAATACAAGCTCCCAGAACCGTTGCTGCAACAGTCGAAGGTAATCCGGTTTCATGCCCCGAATAACCAACCTGGACACCATAACGTTCCTTTAGATACGGAATCAACCGAAGGTTCAGGTCAGTATAGGTTGCAGGATACGCGCTACAACAGTGCAGGAGAATCAGATCCTTTTTACCCAGGATATCAACGGCATGGTCAAGTTGCTCCAGCGATGACATCCCGGTTGACAGGATAACCGGCATACCTTTCCCTCGTACATGTTCAAGTAATTTGTCGTCCGTTAATTTTGCCGAGGGAATTTTGTAACATGGAATATTGAATTTTTCAAGGAAATCAACAGAATCCATGTCCCAGGGAGAAGCAAACCAGGTAATATTCAGTGATTTACAAAAGGTATCGATTTCTGCGTATTCCTGTTCTTCAAATTCAACTTTAAACCGATAATCAAAATAGGTGATTAACCCCCAGGGTGTTTCTCTCATTAGATTACGCTGGCTTAAAGGAACGCAAACTTCAGGATTCCTTTTTTGAAACTTTACAGCATTGCATCCTGCCCCTGCTGCAAGGGTTATCAGCCTTTTGGCAATGTTTATATCACCGTTATGGTTAATGCCAATCTCAGCAATAAAGTATGCTGGATTTCCATTCCCGATCACTGAATCTCCTATTTTAACTGTTGTTTCCATCTTATTTCCTGTCATAAATATTAAGGTATACTAATGATATTATAGAATTAATCAGATTTATAATGGTTGTATGTACTATTTCTCAAATCCATCTGTCACATTTAGTCAATTTCGGCGTAAATATCGTATAAAAAAATCATTCCCAATCATCCGTCCTGATATTTCTTCTGTCAACCCCTGCAGTTTCAAGATATTTCCTTAATGAGGCGATCATCACAGGCGGGCCCGAAAGGAAAAATAGCGAACCAGGCTGTTCCCTTTCAAAGATCTCCGCGATGTCGAGCATCCCCTCCTTGTCCTCATATTTCAACCGGTATTCAAACCCGTCATTGATCTCGTTCGCCCTTAACAAATACGCGTCATACAGGTTGTAGTTGTTGTTCCGGAAACCGGCATACAGTCTGGGTCTTTGATAGGCTGCAAAGGCCTGGTCGGTAAATAACGAAAGAAAAGGGGTAATCCCGGTACCTCCGGCAATGAAAACGCAGGAGGTGGAGGCATCGGAGTTTTGGAACAGGCTGCCGTAAGGCAGTTTAACCATCACCGGGCTGCCTGCCTTCAGCTCCTGCGCCATGCGCGTGGTAAATTTCCCTTTGGCCGAAAATGATAAAACGATGGTATCCGGACCATGCTGCGCCTGGATCGAGAAACAGCGTGATTCGGGCCATCCCAGGCTGGGATCGTACTCATCCAGGGCCAGGTGCAGGAACTGGCCGGGAAGAAATTTGAACGGCTTCTCCGCCGATTTCAACTCCAGAACGTACAGCGAATCAACCGGGTTGTCGATCCGCACCACCTCCGTCATGTATTTTTTTACCAGCATCTGGTCTAATTTTACTAAAAAACTTTATCTGCCTGTAAATGACCTCTCCCCATACCCTTCGAAAAACCTTCTCCCTCCCCTTCAAGGGGAGGGTCAGTGGAGAGGTCCTTTGTTGTAAATATCAGCCAGTCATGCGTTGTTTGCTTCATAAATTACAGACCCTTAACTGAGTATTCAATCAGTAAACAGATGAATAGGTTTTACGGGTTCAAAAGTTTATTGAGGTCATCTTTGAGTTTCGGAAGGTCATTGCTTATAATTTGCCAAACAATGTCAACGTTAATACCGAAATAGTGATATGCAATGATATTGCGCAGATTATAGATCTTAGACCAGTCAATATGTTCATTTTTTGCCTTTACTTCATCTGTCAATTTGGCGACTTCTTCACCGATAACGATAAAGTTCATCATCGCGGCATCAAAATCGCGATCGTTTTGATAGAGTTCATCAGCCGATTGATTACCATGGGTATATAGAAGAATTTTCTCAATGGTTTCGGCCATCGAGAGAAGTATAATAATCTTTATTAAGCATAAATAGCCTCCTTTAATACAAGAGGTTTAAAAACAGGTCTGATCCAGTTTTTTGAACAAATATCAATTTCTCTTTTTAATTGTGTTTTAAGATAATTTTTTAACTCAAGTTCATTATCATACAGGTTTGGTGTGCCAGGATCAAAGACAACATGAATGTCAATGTCACTTTCGTTTGTTTGTTCGTTGCGTGCGTAAGAACCAAATAGTCCAATTTCAACACGGGAAAAATGGGTCCTGATATATGATTTATTCTCTGTGAGAAAGCGGATTATCTCATTTGCAGTTAGCATACTTTGTATTTAATGATTCATGCAAAAGTATAAATTTAATTTCATTCCGCCCTAAACCAGGAGAGGCTTCTGACATACCTGGCATTATCTTACCTGTTCCCGGGCTTCCGCACTCACACGCGCCCTGGCACCACCTGCGCTTGGTATTTCTTTTTCAGCATCCGGTCAGATTTTGATAAAAAATTCTTTATACATGTTCAATCAGAATGGCGGGGGGGAATAAAAAAGGACAGTGATTTTCCTTTGGGGCTGAATGAAAAAAGCATCGGTTTCCTGAGGCTGGTTTTAGTATTTACTTACTTTTTTCTAAAAAAATCATTTCGTCCAGTCCTCCAGAGCGATTCCCTTTATCCTGGTGAAATGGTCGGTGTTGTTGGTCACCATTATCAAATTATGAGTTACTGATGTTACTCCAATTAAAAGGTCAAAGTCATCAACATGAGTTCCCGATTTTCTCAATCAGGCTTTTTCTTTTGCATAGAGGTCAAGAGAATGAAAAATTGGAACAATTTTCACCCCTGTTAAAAAGTAGTCAAGCGCAATTTGGTTTATCTCTTTTTTTTCGCTGTTTTCAACACCAAACTTTAATTCAGCGAGCGTGATTTCGGAAATAAAACAGTTGTCGGAATTGACTTTCTCGAATCGCGTAATGAGATCAAACTTGCCTTTAATATAAAAAATACAAATGTTTGTATCAATGAGATATTTTTTCAAAACTGTTCAATTTGGCGGTTTAGTGACCTGCTGTTCCGAATGTCGGAAATGATTTCGTCTGCCGTTTGATTTGACTCCCACGCGCCAAATGCTTTGTAGAAAGAGTTTTTCCGGTCGGTGATGTCGGTTTTCACTGACATGGTAAGTTTTGAAATAAGGTCAAGTTTGTTACTTGGGCTAAGATTGTCCAGTAGCCGTAAGTAACCCTCAATTAACGTCGTATTTATGTCAATGGCTTTCATCGAATTGCTGTTTAATTGATCTCGTAAAAGTACTAAAAAATATGCTGGGTGTCATTTACACATGCATGATAGTAATCATTGATTGTTTAAGGTGAGCGCTGCCAGCTCTACAGTCCACTGATCTTTACAACCATCGTGGAAGAAAAAGTCTGGCAGCCCTGTTTGCCCTGTCGTTGAACCGGTTATCCCTTATTCAAACTTTAATATAAATTCCTTCAGCACGGTGTCAATATGCCCGAACATCGCCGGTGTCAATCCCGGGTAGGTGCCCAGGAAAAAGGTATTGTTCATGATGTAATCGGTGTTCGCCAGCGAGCCGCTCACCCTGTAGGTGACATGCCGGTAGGCAGGCTGTTTGATGATGTTGCCGGCAAACAGGCAGCGGGTTTCTATCAGGTTTGCAGTAAACTGATTTACCAGTTCTTCACGGCTGAAAGGCGACGATTCCTTCACGGTTACGATGAAGCTGAACCAGGCAGGATCGGCGTGTTCGGTGGCTTCGGGCAGGATGAAGAAACGGCTGTAGGGCGCAAACATGGCGGTCAGCGTTTTGAAATTTTGCTTCCTTGATTCGCAGAACGAGGGCAGTTTGTCCATCTGGGCGCTCCCGATCGCTGCCTGGATGTCGGTCATCTTAAGGTTGTACCCGATTTCGCTGTAAACGTATTTGTGATCATAGCCCACCGGCAGGTCGCTGAATTTCTGGCTGAACCGCTTCCCGCAGGTGTTGTTTTCACCGCTCGAACAATAGCAGTCACGGCCCCAGTCGCGGAATGACCGCACGATGTTGGCCAGCGCCTCGTCATTCGTTACGATGGCGCCGCCTTCGCCGGTGGTGATGTGGTGGGCCGGGTAAAACGAGATGGTGGCCAGGTGGCCGAAGGTGCCGGTGTAACGGCCCTGGTATTTACTGCCGAAGGCGTCGCAGTTATCTTCTATAAGCCATAAGTTGTGTTTTTCAGCCAGCCTGGTCACCTCGTCGAGGTTGAAGGGGTTGCCCAGGGTGTGCGCGATAAAGATGCACCGGGTTTTAGGCGTGATGGCCTTTTCCAGCGCTTCGACAGAAATGTTGTAGGTTGGAATGTCAACATCCACAAACACCGGGATGAGGTTGTTCTGGATGATGGGGGAGATGGTCGAGGGGAACCCGGCTGCCACGGTGATCACTTCATCGCCCGGTTTCAGCCGCTTATCTCCAAGCTTTTCCGACGTAAGCGCGGTAAAGGCCAGCAGGTTGGCCGACGAACCGGAATTGGTCAGGATCACATTGTCAACGCCCAAAAAATCGGCGATCTTCTCACTGAAATCCTGCGAAAACCGCCCTTCGGTTAACCAGAAGTCGAGCGAAGCATCAACGGCGTTGATCAACTCTTTTTCATCAAACACCCGGCCGGCGTAGTGAACTGGATTCTTCCCGGGCTGGAACTGCAACGGGCCCTGGAATGCAGACTGGTAATACTCAGCTACAAGACCGGCGATCTCTTTTCGCAGGGAAGTTTTATCTTTCATTGTCTGTTATTATTCGAATTACTTGCATGTTATAATGCGTTATTCAGCATGTTTTTCTCAATGTAGGCCTTAATCTGGTCAACCCTTTTTTCATAGAGGTTCCCCGGTGAATTCATTTCGTCAAGGTATCCTGTTACAGTAAACCCGATCGTTTCTTCGAAACTCAGCGACGGGCGCCAGTTTAGCCGGGCGTTGGCTTTTGAAATATCAAGTTTCAGCAGGGTGGCTTCGTGCGGTGCGTTTTCCGACGGGGGTACTTCATATTCGCCGGTTTTGGCAACGCCGATGATCGATTCGACCAGCACCCGCACGGTGGCGCAGTTGGTTTCGACCGGGCCGAAGTTCCATCCACCCGAAAAGGCCGTGCCATCTGTGTTAAGCCTGGAAGCCAGCAACAGATAACCTCCGAGCGGTTCCAGCACATGTTGCCATGGCCTTATTGCTTCCGGGTTGCGGATCACCAGCTTCTTATTGTCGGCTACTGCCCTGAAGAAATCAGGCACAATACGGTAAGGCGCATGGTCGCCTCCGCCGATGACGTTGCCGGCCCTGGCAGAGGCCACGGCACAGCTTCCCGGCTGCGAAAAGAAGGACCGGATATACGACTGGGTGATGAGCTCCGAACAGCCCTTGGAGGCGCTATAGGGGTCGTGGCCCCCCATCGGGTCAGTTTCCCGGTATCCCCAAACCCACTCATTGTTCTGGTAGCATTTGTCGCTGGTTATATTCACGGCAGCCTTCACCGAAGGCGTGTTTCTCACAGCTTCAAAAAAATTGACAACGCCCATCATATTCGTCTCAAAGGTGTAATGGGGTTGCTCGTACGAATCGAGCACGATGGCCTGTGCTGCCAGATGAAATGCAATATCGGGCTGAACCTCCGAAAAAAAATGCTGCAGTGCATCAAGGTCGCGGATATCGCCGTCGCGGTGATGAACGACGGTGCCCAGACGGCAAAGGGAAAAGTTTTCCCTGTCTGACTTTGGTGGCAAAGCATACCCGTATACCTCGGCACCCATTTCCATAAGCCATATCGCCAGCCAGGAGCCTTTAAACCCGGTGTCGCCGGTAATTAAAACGCGTTTGCCCTTATAAATACCCGAAAAGCCAGTGTCCGGTGTTATTCCCATATCTTCCATTTTGCATTATTCTTCTGCCATGCATCTTCCAGCTCTGTTTTGTCGCGCAGCGTATCCATGGGCTTCCAGAAACCATAATGTTTGAATGCAACCAATTGCCTCTCTTTTGCAAGGGTTTCCAAAGGTGTTCGCTCCCAGATCGTCTGGTCCCCCTCCGTGATATGATCGAAAATGGCCGGTTCCAGTACAAAAAATCCTCCGTTGATCCAGGTGCCATCCCCTTTGGGTTTTTCCTGGAAGGCAAACACATTCACGCTGTCATGCGCGTCAAACTGCACAGCCCCGAACCTCCCCGAAGGTTGTACGACTGTGACAGATGCTGTTTTCTGATGCTGCCGGTGAAAAGAGAGCAGCGCATCCAGGTCGATATCCCCCACGCCGTCGCCATAAGTGAGCATAAAGGTTTCATTGTTCACATAGGGCTGGATGCGTTTGATGCGCCCGCCGGTCATGGTGTTCAGCCCGGTGTCGATCAGGGTGATCTTCCAGGGTTCTGCATGGGAGTGATGTATATCCATCTGGTTGCCTGCCAGGTCAATGGTCATGTCGGCCTGGTGGAGGAAATAGTTGGCGAAGTACTCCTTGATCATATATCCTTTATACCCGCAGCAGATCACGAAATCGTTGAAGCCGTAATGGGAATATATTTTCATGATATGCCAGAGAATGGGTTTCCCCCCGATCTCTATCATGGGTTTGGGCCGGAGATCGGTCTCTTCAGAGATCCGGGTGCCCATGCCGCCGGCAAGGATAACTGTTTTCATAATTTTTTAGCACTGATAAAGATTGATTGGCTGACCATTTTAAACAGGGGCAGTTTTTCAAGAACAGCCCCAAGCATGATGGATGGCCGGATCAGGAAGCCAGGTATGTTTGGCAAAAGGAAATCCTTGTATTCAACCTTGACCTCATCATAATCATGCTTTAACAGAATCCGGGTAATGTAGCTCTTTGAAAAGGCCATTTCATCCGGTTCAAGGTTGGCCATCCTTCTAAATACAGGCCAGGTATTGAAGATGAGAAAACAATAAGGATTATAGAGGTTCGGCTCCAGGAAAATGATTTTGCCGTTTTCCTTTAACAGGGATTTAATATTGATAAGCGCTTGGTCCAGGTTGTTATAGAGGTGATGAAGAATGCCATTCCCTACAACGAAATCGTATTTTTCCCCGTCGAGCGTTGGATTGTTGAAATCAAGCACCCGGTAACTTAGATTTGGCAGTTTGAACTGTCGTGACGCTTCTTCAATAAAGGGAGTACAAAGGTCGGTTCCCAACACCTCCATGCTGGTCTTTTGTGCCAGAATATGACTCATCTCACCTGTTCCGCATCCGATTTCGAGAATTTTCCCGGAATCAAACCTGCTCATCTGCTGAATAATGTAATCACACCGGCGCTCAGACCGTATATCAAGTGCTTTGGTCTGTTTGAACCCCTGGTTGTAACCCCTGTCATCTTTTATACTGCCCATAATTCATCCTTAATGGGTAACCTAAATCATACCCTGTTTTTTAATATCACTGATCACCTTGTTGATTTCCTGCTGACGGCTGTATGTTTTACCGTTGTATGTAATTTTATCCCTGATAAATTTGGGCCTGTTTTTCACCTCCTCGATGATTTTACCTATGTAATCTCCCAGGATGCTGATAGAGATCAGCTGTATCCCGCCCAATCCAAGCATAATCAGGATCAGGGTCGGGATTCCCCTGGCATTTTCGGGTGGGTTGATAAAATATTCGATCACATAAAATGCTGATAATCCAACGGTGATCAGAAAAACCAAAAACCCAATGGTTTGAATGTACTGCAATGGCTTTGTGCTGAAGGAGAAAATTCCTTTTTTTGCCCACCAGATATTTTTAAGGAAATTGTTGGTGCTGTGTCCAAAGAGCCTTTCCGGTCTTACATAGGGTACTCCAATCTGCCTGAAACCGATCCAGGCCCTTAATCCGCGGATGAAAATATCCTTTTCCGAGAACTTCAGCATATGATCCGCCGCCTTGCGGTTAATCAGTGAAAAATCTCCTGCATCTACAGGGATGTTAACATCGGATAATTTTTTAAATACCCGGTAGAACAGTTTGTAGAGGAATTGCATATGAATCGGAGCATCCCGTTTAATCCGGTTGCCGTAAACGATCTCATAGCCCTCTTCCCATTTTTGAATGAAATCGGGAATAACTTCGGGAGGATCCTGGCCATCCCCATCCATCAAAACAACGGCATCCCCGGTCGAGAGTTCCATGCCGCTCATAAACGCCGATTGCGAACCAAAGTTCCGTGAATGGCTTATGCCGATCACGTGCGAATCGCGGGAACAAATTTCTGAAATAACCTGTTCATCGTTGTATGGGCTGGCATCATTCACGAAAATAATCTCATAATCGTAACCTGTCTTCCTGAAGGTATCGGATAATCGTTCATACATAAAAGGGATAGCCTGGTTATCCTTGTAGCAGGCGATGATGGCTGTGATTTTTTTATCTTTAACAGGAGTTGAAACGTACTTTAATCGCTCAGCTGCCTCTTTTTCCCATTCCGTTGTTAATTTCAGACCCTCTTTGAACGAAACCCGGCTCTCCCAGCCCATTAGCTCACGGGCCAGTTGCGGATTTCCGTACCATTCCGTGAGGTCCCACTTCCTGTTTGGCATGTTCCCAAACAATGGGTCTGCCTGGATTTTGAATAACTCCTTCGCGGTTTCTGCCACATCCGACAAGGTGGTTTTTTTGCCGGAGGCAATATTTACCGACACCCCGGGATTCGTTTTGCAGGCGGTAAGGGCGGCTTTAACCAGTGCACTGGTGCAATCGTCAATATAAACAAAGTCGCGGGAGATGCCCGGGTTGACAAGCTTTGGATATTTTCCGAGCAAACCAAAGGTAATGAGCGTCGGAATCAGCCGGTCTCTCTCTTCCCATGGCCCATAAACAGAATACAACCGCAAATTGGCGGAAGGCAGGTTGTGAACTATTCCATAATACTTCACCAGGTAGGCTGCCCCGACTTTGGAGACCGCATAATCTGAATTCGGGATCAATTCGGATTGCTCATCGGGAAAAGTACAATTCAAACCATATTCAGAGGAGGTGCCGGCTTGGACAAATGCGCTGCAGCCGGTATCCATGAGCGACTTGATAAGGTTCAGCGTGCCTATATAATTCGTAAGGTGGATCTGCTGGCTGTCCGCCTGGCGTGCATAGGCGCCATAGGCGGAAAGGTTGAAGATTGTTTGAGGTTTGAGATTGTTGAATACATGCTGAACCTGTTCAGGATCAGTAATATCCAGATTAATAAGTTTTGTTGTATCAGTTCCTGACAGGCGCCAGCTTTTTTGCGGGTTTCGCGAAACTGCGTACACATCATTTCTTAATGTACGAAGGCTGTGAAAAAGGTTGGCGCCAATAAACCCCGAAGCGCCTATGACAACGATCGGACCCGACAATTTGCAGGCCTCTTCTACCTGGCCACTTTCCCAATTGGGTAAGAAAAAATTGTCACTTTCCATAAAGAATCTGTTTAATGGTCGTTGCAATGATTGCCGGATCAAGCCCGCTTAATGACTGGTGGTAGCTCTGACTGCCATACAATCCGTTTTGATAGCCTGTTGCGTAAAGTTGTTTATAGGAGCATGTTATATTGTTTTCCAGAAGATGACTGGCAAGATGTTCCCCCATGCCGCCGCGTTTGACATGCTCTTCAATGACCAGCACCCTGGATGTTTTCCGGATACTTTGTTTGAGTTCATCGGAGAGGTCCGGAAAAGGCATCTCGGAAATCGCAAAAATATCCGCGGAAAACGGGAAATCGGTTTTCCCGGATAATTGAATGGCATTTAGAAGCACGGGCCCCATGCCCACGATCGTAAGGTCATTGCCATCCTTAAGTTTGCGGGTATGCCGGAAAGCCGGGAGTTCCATGCTTGCCGGCAGTACTCCGAATCCCAGGCGAAAATAGGAGGGGCCTTGATATTCAAACATCGCCGATAAGGCTGCCTCCACATCTTCGTTACAAAGCGGGATGAAGCATTTCATGTTCTGGAACGACGAAAGAACTGCAATGTCCTCAATGGCGTGATGCGTTGCGCCCATGATCCCGTACCCGTAGCCGCCGCCATTTCCAACGATTTTTACATTTAACCCGTGAAGGCAGACATCCAGGCGGATTTGCTCGGCGGGCCTGAAGACGATAAAGGGAGCTATGCTGTAACATAACGGTAAAAGGCCCTCAGTGGCCATCGCGGCAGCCATGCTGATGATATTCTGCTCGCTTACACCGGCATTGACAAAGCGGGGGCCGATGGCATCCCTGACATTCTCCAGTGCCATAAATCCCAGGTCGCCGGTCAGGAAAATCAACTCCTTGTTTTCCCGTGCTATCTTCTCGATCGCATTTGAAAATTCACGTCGCATCTATCCCTGTATTTCGTTGATTGCTGTAAGATATTGTTCATCCGACATCGGCAAATAGTGCCATTCCATTTTGTTTTCCATATAGGACACGCCGCTTCCTTTAACAGTTCGCGCGATGATCATTTTTGGTTTGTCCGAATTTTTATCCAGTGAGCGGAAGGCTTGATCGATGGATGAAAAATCATTGCCATGCTCAGCAACCACCACCTCAAAATTAAATGCCTCCCATTTTTCTTTTACAGGTTCCAGGTTGATCACATCCTCAGATTTACCGAAACCCTGGAGCCCGTTGTTGTCCATCATAACCACAAGGTTGTTCAGTTTATGCTGCCCGGCAAACAGCGCTGCTTCCCAGGTGGATCCTTCATTACAGTCGCCGTCGGAGAGGATGCAGTAGGTGGTGAATTTTCTTCCTGTAAATTTGTTGGAAAACGCGAGACCGGTGGCGAGGGATAACCCATGACCAAGGCTTCCGGTTCCAAATACCACCCCGTTGAGCTTCCCGCTGCAGGGAGGATGTGCAGCCAGCAAGGTTCCTTCCTGGTAATAGGTTTCCAATTCAGATTCCGGGAAAAACCCTGCCTTTGCCAGTACAACATACATGGCAAGAGCAGCATGGCCTTTTGACAGAATGAACTTATCTCCTTCCAGCAATCTCCTGAAGAATGTATAGATCAGGAGATCGAGGCAGGAAAGTGACGACCCGATATGGCCTGCATTGGCTTTCTTATAAAGGGTTAAAATCTTATGCAGGCAGTCCCTTTTTATTTGTTCAATTTCATCCATCAATTTTTTGGTTTCTGTTTTTGCCGGTTTAGCATAACCTGCAAAAAGTTAAACATATCGGTTATAGCGACTTTAAATTGAATTCTCTTTTTCAGGCAGCCTTTTTCCCCTATTAATCCGCCCAAATATTTTGGCGTTAAAAATTAACAAAAGCAGGATAAAAATGAATAGTCCGCTTGCAGAAAGGCCAACGCTAAGGTTAACATTTGGCAACTCAAAATCAAGTTTCACATTGTGCACGCCCTCTTTCAGGTAAATTCCTGTAAACCCGATATTGCAAAGTATGATTCTTGTCTTTTGCCCATCAATGGTCGCGCTCCATCCTTTATCATAGGGAATGGATAAATAGAGCAATTTGGGTTCTTTCAGGGTAATTGTTCCGGAAATGTGATTGTTTGAAAAATGAGTTATCGTCAACGTGTCTGTCCTTAATGCATTAACTAGTGAAGCCAGTTCGGCAAAGGTTAAATTGTTGGTAGTATCTTTAAGCTTATATTCCTTAAAAGCTTTAATATTGTCAGATACGGTATCTTCGGTTACAACAGCTTTAAGCAGTGCAAAATCTTTTTGGATGTTTGATAATTTAGTAAATTCAGCCAGGGGCATAAACCGGTTGTAACAAAACCCCAGGGGCAGGAAATACCTGTTTTTAAGCACCCTTACATCGCCGAACCTGGCAATGGAATCCCATCCCATTGTCGTGTAGAAGGATTTCGATTTTTTGGCAAAATGGTATTTTACACTACCGATTATCTGGCTCAGGGGCCGGTTAACCAAACCCGGGGCCCACCTGCTTTGGTCTTCCTTACCTTTTTCTATCAGGTTGGTTTCTTCCAGAAACCGGATATAATATTTCTGGTTAAATGAATAGTAACTGGGCGTGCCGAAATACCCGTGAACTTTGGCATCGTTCATGCTGCCGTGAATTGCCGGTCCGGAACTGTAATCCTTGCTGACCCGGTAAAATCCTTTATCAACGGAATTAACGTAGGCGGAAGCTTCCACCGAAAAGTCATTATACCCGGTTTTTTGCTTCCATTCCGTTTGGGTGATCGAATCTCTGTCCCGGACAGTTTTTCCATTCAGGTAAACAAGTTCAACGCAAACGGTAAAAATCAGAATTGCTTTCAGCAGGGATCTGTTCGGAACAAAATTAAACATCAGCAGAAGGATGCCGTAAAAAAGAAGGAAGAAGGTGGCAAATCCCTGCAGGCTTTTGTTAAGTATCTGATCGATATACTGGTAGGGATAATAAAGCAAAATTAACAGACCGCCCAGGGTGGCCAGCAATACCCACAGGTTTATTTTTTTTACTTTATCAAGTTCGCTTATCGCCTGCACGCTGAAAAAGAGGAGAACGAAGGAAAAGAAAAGGGAAAATCCCCGGTAATAGTCCCCTGTAAAGGCCCAGAAAGCATTTCTCAGGAACGGGAAAATGACCGGCAGGAAATAAAAGACCAGGAACAGGGCATAAATGACTTTACGCTTATTACTTAAAAAAGAAAACACCTGTGTGAATAGAAGAAGCGGCAGGAGACCAATGTAAAACAACGGAGCTTCAAGGTAGTTGTACCATCCCTTAAAGTTGCTGCCATTGCCGATCATATCATTTGAAAATGCACGCATGATGGCCGTGGTATAGTGCATTGGATCGGCAAGGGCAAACAGGGGATTGCTCATGAGTTTCTGAAAATAAGCGGAATTGCCGCTCACTCTCGGGCTGTCCAGCAAGGTCTGGATATTTACAAACAGGAAGAAGGAGGATATTAATAGCCCTAGTACTGTAAGTCCGGCTAACTGAAATATGATGCTGACGCATCTTTTCAGGTTGAACGATTCATCGGTCAGGAAGCGGAACAAAAAATAGGTAATAAGGAACAAGCCATAAAGATATACGTTAAACGTCTGGTATATGGCGATCAAAGCAATTGCGATTGGAAACAGGAACCAGGATCCTTTTTGAATAAGTCGCTCGAATCCCCATAACAATAATGCCAGGTACATTGCCTCGGTAGAAAAATTATACCAACTGCCTCCAGCAATCATAAAACCTGAAAAAGCATACAGCAAAGCGCCGATTATAATAGCTGTCCTACTAAGGTTCAGCAGCTTAAGGAACTGGTAGAAGAACAGGCCCGCGAGGAAAATCTTAATCAGTTCAGTCAGGATAATCCCATACGCCAGGTGATCTGCCCCCATAAGGTAAAGCAACAGGTACGTGGGATCTGCCAGGCTCACGGGCAGGATATTCTGGCCCATACCCTGTGCAAATGACCATTTTGGGAACCCGTCGGTGTGGAGATATTTAGAAATATATACGTAGTTCGGATAATTGAAATTTACCGTATCGCTCCCTATGTCCTTAAAAAGATAATAACGGTCACCCACGATAAAATTAAAGAAGATGATAAGAAGCATCACAGCAACCAACGATGCGAACAGAAGCAGCGTTTGCCGTTCGCTGAGCAGGTTGATCCAATCCTTATTTTCTTTAACAGCTTTTTTAGGGGGTTGTTTCTTTGGTTGAACTTTGGTTTTTACAGACATATGTTCTCAAAAGTTGAATAAAATTACATTTCTGAATGGAAAATATTGTCGGGGGTAAATATAAGGAGAAAATCAACATTACCCATACCCATCCCTTCAGTTGGCAATTTACAAACAATCATTTTTATTTTCTCCGGAGGTTGGTGATTGGCCAACTATTCACCTTTTCGCTACCTCGCTACCTCGCTACCTCCCCATGCACTCCTTCTCGTAAATCCCCTTTGCAGCCGGGTGCCCGTATTTCATCGCCGCCTGCAAATCGCTGCATGCCAGATCTTTTTTTCGGTTGTTCAGATAGAACAAAGCACGGTTAAAGTAGGCCGTGGGGTTTTCAGGATTGATCCGGATGGCATCAGCCATATCATTGAGCATCCCCTCTTTGTTGCCCGTGTTTGCATAGGCAAGGGCGCGGTTGGTCAGGGCGTCATAAAAATCGGGTTTATATTCCAGGGCTTTTGTAAGGCAGTTGATTGATTCAGTAAATTTTTGCATTTTACCGTAAACAGTGCCAAGGCTGAACCATAATTCAGGATCGTTGCCGCGGCGTGCCAGGGCATTGTTGAAATCAACAATCGCCGTGTCAAATTGTCCCGCTTGTGCATGCAGGTTGCCCATCTGGCGGTAAGGTTCAGGCAGGTCCGGATTGATCTGGATGGCTTTTTGGTAATCCGCCATGGCTGAATCAATTTTCCCTTCGAAAGAATATGCATCTCCCCGTAAACGAAAGGAAACGGAATAGCCCGCGTTGAGGGCAACAGCCTTGTTCAAATCATTAATGGCGAGTTGATTTTTTCCCTGTTTGATATAAAGCCCGGCCCGGTTGTAGTATGCTTCAAAGTACCGGGGATCTGATTCAATGGCTTTCGTGTAATCGGCCAGGGCTTGCGGGTATTGCCCCTGGTAGAAATAGTTTAACCCGCGGCTGTTGTATGGGAGGGCGGTTTCCGGGTATTTCTCAATTGTATCAGTCCACAGCGTTTCTGTGTTCTTCCATACCTTCACGCGCTGGGCTGCCAAAACGGTACTGACGGTGAAAAACAGGAACATCAGGATATAGGATATTTTTACGGACAGGATGGATTTGTCCGTCAAAAATTTATCGGTCAGCCAGAAAAGTGCCATCAGCAAACCAATGTAGGCCAGGTAGGTATAACGATCGGAGATGATCGAATGACCTACCTGCACAAACTGCAGGGTTAACGAAACGGCCAGAAAATAGAACAGGAGTCCGAACGCAATCAAGCGGGTATATTTCAGGGAGTAAATAACCCCGGCCACCAGCGCGATGTTCACCAGGGGGGTGATCCAGAAGATCAGGGGCAGCGCGTGTGCATGGTCGGTGGGGGGGAAGGCGTAAAAGGCTGAAAGTCCCGTCGGGACAAACAGACGCGCTATATACATGTAAAAGCCATAGGAGGCGAACAGGATTTTCTGGATAATGGTGAAGTTTTCCATGTCCTGCGAAACCATCTCAATCTGGCTGTGCATGGTTTGCCAGCCTATCCATAAGGAGATGGCAAAAAACGGTATTTTTTCGGCGATGACCAACAGGTTGAATTTCCGTTGCTTCAGATAATCGGCAAGCAGCAGCACAACAGGGAAGATAACGGCGGTAGGCTTTGAAAGAGCTGACAGCAGGAACAGCGCCAGACAAAGGACATAGTACAGGATGTTTTTTTTCTGCAGCCAGGTGAGATAGGAAATCAGCCCGCTTAAAAAGAAAAAGGTGTACAGCACGTCTTTACGCTCGGCAATCCACGCGACCGATTCAACATGCATGGGATGCACGGCAAACAGTGCCGCCACGAATAGCGCCATGGGCTTGTTTTTCGCGGAAAGGAGCACCACCAGCCAGTAAACGAGCAGGATGTTGAAAAGGTGGAAAATAATATTCACCAGGTAGTACGAAAATGGCGTCAACCCTGAAACGTTGTAATTCAGCGCCAGCGAGATCATGGTAAGCGGATGGTAATTGTTGGCAATCTGGTTGGAGAACATGTAGGAAATATTCTTGCCTGACAAGGAGGTGATAAACGGATTATCTGTCACATATACCCCGTCGTCCCAGTTGGTGAACTGGTTGTGCAACGCGGGAGAATAGATGATAAAGGTGATCAAAACAACACCGGCCAGCAGCCAGAGAAAAAGATACTTCTTTAATATCCCCTCTTCCGCAACCTTTTCTTTCTTCACATGCACCGCATGCAAATCTCTTTTATTAACCTTTTTCCTTTCAACCGGTTTTCCCATAATTTCCCCATTTTACTATGTTACCATTTTACCCTGTTACCCTGTCACCCTGTTACCTTGTCACCTTGTTACCTTGTCACCTTTTCACCTTGTAATGCTCTCACTATTTCCCAAGGCACTCCTTCTGATAAATCGGATATGCATTCGTATTCCCCAAAGATATCGCTTTTTTCAAATCAGCACATGCCGGTTCTTTTTTACCGGTATTCAGGTACACGAGGGCCCTGTTGAAGTAGGCCTGCGAATATCCCGGGTTCATGCTGATTGCGGTGGCCAGGTCTTTCAGCGCCTCGGTGGTTTTGCCGATGCTTGCCTTCACCACGCCCAGGTTGACCAACGCATCAACATAATCTTTTTTATGAGCGAGCGCTTTGTTGAAACAGCTGATCGCTTCCCCAAACTGGTTGGCTTTCCCGTAAACGGTACCCAGTGAATACCATGCTTCGGCATAATCAGGCTTTAGCTCCAGCGATTTCTTGTACTGGACAATGGCTTCAGCCAGGTTTCCCTGGTTTTCAAGGGTTTGACCCGCACTGTAATACTGGGAAAAGGTAAGTTTGGCATCAGGCAGGGAGGTCATTCCTGCATTTTTTTTATAATCTGAAGCAGCATAACCCGGGTCGAGTTCAATGGCTTTCTGGTAATCGCTTTGTGCGCCGGCCATGTCATTTAACTCTTTTTTGATCAGGGCGCGGGTATAAAAATATTCCCCATCCTTTGAATTGAACGATATGGCGGTGGTATAATCGGCGAGTGCACCGGGAAAATTTTTCTGCCGTAACAATGCAGCGCCGCGGTTGCGGAATGCGAGCGGATTTTTTGGATTGCAGCGGATGGCTTCAGAATAATCGCGGATGGCGTTAACCATATCGCCCGACTGGAACATCAGGGTTCCCCTGCTGTTATAAAAATCGCCGTTCAAGGGCTGCAACCCGATGGCTGCGTCGTAATCGGCTTTGGCCCCGGCAATATCGCCGGCAGTTTTCCTGATCAATGCGCGGTCACTGTATATCAGGGGATGGTCAGGAGCCATGGTAACAGCAAGGTCGTAATCTTCCAGGGCCCCTTTGTAATCCATCACCCCGAATTTCACCGTTCCCCTGCTGGTATAAAGTTCAATCTGGTTCGGCTTCAGCCTGATGGCTTCCTGGTAATCGGCCAGGGCCGAATTGTAGTCCTGGAGCATTCGTTTTGACATGGCCCGGTTGGTATAGGCATCGGCATTTTGCGGATCAAGCCTTAGTAATGCATTATAATCTTCGATGGCGCCCAGGTGATCGGATAGTTTCGTCCTGGCCTGCCCGCGGTTTATATAGGCGCTGAAATAGCGGGGATCTTCCTTCAGGCAATCGGTATAATCGGAAATGGCTTTTTGGAATTCATTCGAATTGGAATAGAGGTTTCCGCGGTTGAACCATGCAACCGGAACCCGGCGGTCTTTGGCCAGTACATCGGTCCATAAAACCATGGAGTCCTTCCACACCATGGTCCGTTCAAAAGTGAGGAATCCAAGAACGGCCAGGTAAACGGCTCCGATGGCCCATCCTGCATTCCGGTTTTTTATGAAGGTTCTGTTGCAGATAAACCAGCCGAAAAAGAAGCAATACCCGATGGAAGGGATGTAGGCGTAACGGTCGGCCATGATGGCCCGACCAACAGGCAAGAACTGGAGCAGGAAGATGATATTCAGCAGGAAGAAACCAAGGGCAAAGAACAGTTCCTTTGAACGTTTGAATGCAAACCACAATAGCGCTGCCACGCCCATTGCCGGGACAATGCTGGCCCAGTAAATGAAAGGAATGGGGGAACCCGATTCAACGATGGGGTAGGGATAATAGGCTGAAAGGGAAATCGGCACAAGAAGTTTCAGTAAATACATGACCAGCCCGTACGACGCGAAAGCAACCCGCTCTGTTAACGCAAAATGGACCATGGTCGTAGCCTGGGCATCCCGCTGGGCATGCAGGGCGACCACCCCGAATATAACCGCGAGGACAAGAAAAGGCGCCTTTTCAAGGAGTACCCGGGCAGTGAAAATGTTCCTCTCCCTGAAAAAGTCGATCAGGAACAGGGTAAACACAAAGGAGACGGCCTGGCCTTTTGAAAGACACGACAGTATGAAAAAGCCGAGCGCCAGTCCATAAAATTTAACCTCTTTTTTACCGGTAAATTTTATGTAGCAGAACATGGCCAGAAGGTAAAAAAATGTGTAAAGTACATCTTTCCTCTCCGAAACCCAGGCTACCGATTCAACGTGGATCGTGTGCACCCCAAAAAGCAGTCCGGTTGCCACCGCGATATCCAGTCTCCCGGTAAGGGCGCGCACGACAAAATACACCAGGATGGTGTTGGATATATGAAGGAGGAGGTTGGTGAGGTGAAACCCGAACGGGTTAAGATTGCTGAACCTGTAATCGAGGGCCAGGGAAAGCATGGTCAGGGGGTGGTAATTTCCCATGAAATTCGTGGAAAAAATCCCACGGATCGTGGCAAAGGAGAGGGATTGGAGGAAGGGATTTTCCTGGATGTACCCGCCATCATCCCAATTGGTAAAAGAACCTTTCAAAGCAGGAAGATAAATCACGAAGGTTGCCGCGATGAGCAAAAGAATCCAGGTGTACTGGTTTTCGTAGGCTATTTTCTTCCGTGGTGGTTTAGTCTTCATGCCGCGTTAAAAGAGATGATAAAAGAAAAAGGCTGGTAGAATTTTACTAACCAGCCTTTTATCATGCAAAAAAGGTGACCCTTTAACAAAAAACGGAGGTGGTTATTTTTCTATCCTGGCGAAGTTACCATCTTCGTCGAACGTCGGTTTCACTTCAAGCACCACGCTAAAGGAATTCTTCCCCTTTTCGTTGGTCACTCTTGAGACTGTTTTTACCGGGATATCCTTGTAGGTTGTTTTCAGGTATTCTTTGATCTTCTCAGGAAGGTAATATTCGTTGATGACCCTTTCAACACGCAGCACTTTGCCGGTGGAATCGATCAAAGCTGTCGCAGGGAATTCCATAACCATCGTGGTGCCTTTGTAGTTTGGCTTTACGCGTTCCCATTTTACCGGGTGGGCTACACTGTCAATCGTAGGCGGAAAAAGAAATTGGAACCTGTTCTTGACCATTTTCGGGACAACCAGCGGTTTGTTGTTTTGGGCACTTGCCAACAGAACACAGGCAATGAAAGATAAAAGCAGAATAGTTTTTTTCATAGTTACGATTATATTTTAGTTAAAAATTGCAGATTCCATTTATTGCAAGAGACCTTATTGAATTGAGAACAATAAGGCCTCTTTAACGGTCGGTAAAATTATCGTTAATTATCGGTAACCAGTTTAGCAGTCTGCGCTGGACGCAATATCAGCAGTGCAGGATTGCATGTTTATTTGCTGTCGGGCACTGGATTATCTGTATCTTTTTCTTTACGAATGGTATACAGTTTCTTGCCACCGTAGGCAAGACCCAGTGCCACCAATATGCCTAATCCTCCGTCGATTGGAGCGCCAACAGGTACACCTCCGCCACCAGGACCGCCGCCGCCGCCGCCGCTGGGTGGTGCAGGAGGCGCGGTATAGCTAAGCAAAGGTAAGGACATGATGGCAAGAAGAATCATTATTAATTTCAAGGTTTTCATTTTATATATATTGTATGAGTAGTTGGTTGAATTAAAACTATCGGATAAAGACTTTACCGGTAAGCGTCGTCTTGTCTCCGAGAACCTTAACAAGATAATATCCCAGTTGAACATCGAGGCTAACCTTGTTCAGGCTGTTTCCCTGGATTTGCTGACGTTTCATCTCTTTTCCAAGCAGGTCGTAAACGATGATCTGTCCATTCAATTCCATCGGGATGTTGACATAAACATTCTTTTCTGAGGCATAGATCCTGATTTTGCCTGAAGTTCCCTCTCCGATGCCGGTTAACGGGGAGAAATGAATGTTAAAACGATGAACAGGATTTGAGGCGGCAGCGGTGAATTCGTACACCGGGTTTAACGTCAGGTTCTGCGATTTGTTTAATAAAAGGTCTTCCAGGTAGAAATCGGTTCCGGAGGGGAATGTTCCCAACCCGGAGGTGGTGAGGGTATAGGTGCCGTTCACGCCCGCTTTAAATCCTACCGGGATAACGGTTTGGGTTGAATAATCAGGCAGCGCATTCACGGCAAGGTCGTTGTCGGGGGTGATGGAATAGATCTGCGGGCAGGCATTGACACCCCATAATTTATAGGCGTCGTATTCGGAGTCGAACCCTTCAGTTGCGGCCGGATTGAAGCGGATGGAAGTTAAATCCTGCATATTATTTCCATTCACAGTTAAATCCAGTTGTTCGCTGCCGGTACTTTTCACATAAGCGCTGGTAGTATGAACACGCTCTGAATTGAGAAGAACCATGGATCCGGAATTTGACCCGGTGGTAACGTGAACGTAAAATCCCTGTTCGGCGGGGATCTGGTAGGAAGTGGCATCGCTCGTGAGATGGGTGTCATAACTGGTCCCGTTCCAGAAATAGGCTGCAGCATCCACGTTGATCCTGGTGTGGGTGGCGTCCCATTTAAGTCCTGAGGGATAAGGATTCCCAATGAGGTTGAATCCCCTGACAGCGGTTGCATCAGAATTGGTAAGATTGGTCAGGTTGGTGTTCTGGTTCGAGGTATTCAGGGTGCCGCCGATAAAAGTAATGACATGGTTGGAGGTGAGCGCCGCGGCGTATCCTTTATTTACTGCAAGGGGCGTGGTTGAGGGAATGGTCATGGGAGTCCAGGTGCCAGTAGTACCCGCGGTTTCATCCCAGTAATCGAGCAATGCGTTGGCAAAAGAATCGATGGTGCCGGCCGAAACGGGCGATGACACGTAATGCCATGTGATGGTTGTGGGAGGCCATGTGCCGTCCCAGTTGCCGGTCATGTAGCGCTGGGCGGAAACAAGTCCTGCGAAAGTAATATATCCGTTGTCGACGACTGAACCTGTGTTGCTTGCATCACCCTGCACGATGGCATTACCCATGACCCGTAAGGTGTCAAGTGAATTAACCGTAAGTTTCCCGGCAGGATACACGATCAGTCCGTTGCAACGTGCGCTGGAATCCACAGTCACTGTTGAGCCGGTGATAATGGCATGGACGTTGCCTGTAGGTGCGAAGCCCTGGCCTACGCCGCCGGCAGTAAGTTTCCAGGTGGTTGAATCCCTGAAGTTGCCACCTGCTGAGGATGAATATACGGTTGCACCGGTAGAACCGGAAACGCTGCCATCGTGCCAGGTAGTGCCCAGGTTGATTGTACTGTAGGGATTGGCCTTTATAAAGGAGAATTGCTGCTGGGTTTGGGCGGTAGTTGAAGACTTGTTGTAAACCGCCAGAGTGGTTGAACCTCCCTTGAAAAGAAATTTAATATTTGCAACGGTCTGGCTGGAGAAGGTCTGGCCGCCGGCCGCACCGGTGTAGGCCAGCGAGATTTTCAGCGTTTTGCTCGGGTAGCCGGCATAGGCATAATTGGGTGCGATGGTTGCAATCCCGTTTGAAGGAGGATTGAAATTAACAGTGCTGGTCACAAAACTCAACACATCTCTGTCGTACATAAGGATGATCTGGACATTGCCAACCTGGGTCCCGGTCAGGATCACAGGTACCCAGATATATTGGCCGGGGGTCAGCCCGGTTAAGGCTACATTCACGTTAACGTCGGGAGGAGTAACTCCGCGCGCCGTGTTGAACGCCACAGTGAAAAGCATGACTGCAGCAGCGAAAAAGAGTAACTTAAATTTATTTTTCATATCATTGAAGGTTTATAGTTTAAAATCAAAAAGAAAAATTATTGATTGGGTGTAGGATTAATACCAAGTACATCTCCGGATGTAAGTCCAAGGAAGTTCGTATTGGAAACATCGGCACAACTCACGTTGATTGACGGGATTTCAAACAGCCAGTCGGGGGCCGTGTAATCGGGCAGGATGATGGCTGAACACCTGAAAAAGACATCAACCACATCATCCAGGTCCATATCTCCGTTTTGGTTTACATCTCCGGCCAAAGCGTTTAAGGGATTCTGGTTGGGTAAGGGAACAGAATTCTGGTAGAAGAATATTGCCAGTACGTTATCCATATCGCCGAACCAGGGCAGACCGGCCTTGGGTGTTGCCTCAATGGTATAACTGCCATTGGGCGCAAGGAGTTCGAAATAACCTGTAACTGCTTCAGAGGTTGTGGTACTGATTGAATTGGAACCCGATTTGAGAGTTACCGTAAATCCTTCAAGGGGGATCCTTGGATTCGGATCGCTGTTGTATTGGAGGGTACCGCTGATCTTGAATTTTACGTTTACGCCGCCATCGTTCCAGTTTGCGGGTACGATGGTTTCCGGAGCTGTTGTTTTCACCTGACAGCCGTCGCCGAAGGTTACGGCACCGGCACAGTTGCTGCCGCTGCCTGCAACGTAGCTGAAATGAAGCGTGACAAAAGGGATCGTATTGATATCGGTGGGAGTGCCACTTGCCCAGGTCACACTGATAATATTTCCGTTCAGCGAAGGAATGGCACCATGTGGGTTGGCCGACAGGCTGAGGTATGTGAGACGCGTCGCGTCATAAGCAATGTACATTTTTACCTGGCCGATGTTGGAAGGAAACCCTGTAAAGGTTACAGGCACATCTGCCGTGCTGCCGCTGGTTGCGCTTACATAACCGATGCTGGCATCAACGCCGGGCACATGGGCAGGGGTAACAGTCCCGTTGGTAAATGCTACCTGGATGGGGGAGGAATTTGAAAACTGACAGACCCCGGAAAAGGTGATATTTGCAGTGCCAACCCCATTGTAAGTAAAACGCAATAAAAGGAACTGCCCGTTTATCGACGGTGCTGAACCATTGCTGTAACTCAGGGCAATGGTATTGCCTGATGAAGTGGAGGTTACTGTGTACAGCGCACTCAATACCCCGACAAACGTCATTCTGGGATTGTCGTACGTAAGATTCAGGTAAAAACTAGTAATACCGGCGGGCATAGCGGAGAAATTCAGCGGCACATCAATGGTCTGGCCCTGCACCGCCGTGTTTAATGCAGGCAGCGTGGCAAAAGAGGATGCAACGCCGGAAAGCAAAACACTGCCGTTGTTATAGGTCACCGCAATATGCGACCCCGATGGAGCCGCCTTGATGATACACCCGGTACTGAAGGTGATGTTTGTAGTAACACTGCCGGTGTAGGTGAAATTCAAATTAAACCTGGTTCCGGCAGCATTGAGCAATGCGCCTGCACCTTTAGCCCAGTGAAGGGTGATAATACCGGATGCTGCAGAAGCAGTAAAGCTGTTGTTAAAAAGCCCGCTGCCGGTTACGCTGACGAAGGTCAGTTTGGTAGCATCGTAGGCAATCCGCTGGTGAATGGTATCAGCATTGGTCTCTGCTGTGCCGGTATACCACAGGGGCACCGAAACGGAACTCCCGGTTGCTGCGAAAACATTGCCAATATGGGCTTGTTCAGTATTCAGCATATAGGGGCTGACCGATCCGCTGGTGGTGGTACCTTGAATGGCGATAAATTGACCCCCGGCAAATTTGTAAACTTCGGGAAGACCGGTGAAAGTCAGGGGAGAGGTTAAACCATGATATTTGAAATTTATCGTTAATAATGTCCCGCTGGTTATCGTAAAAGGAGTTAGATTTGTCCAAACCAATGAAACAGTATTCCCGCCGTTTAAACCGGGAATGATTCCTCCCGGGGCGAAATTCGTTATACAGAACGGATCGGCCGGATTAAATGTTAATACGGAAGGATCGATCTGTATGAAGAACTGGAAGGAATTGACATTGGAAAAACCGGTAACAATGAGATTTACTGAAACTGTTTCATCAGGGCTCGCTGTCACATTCTGCAGTGTGGCGGTATAGTCGGCAAATGATGTTGATCCGAAGACCACTATCAAAAGGATGGTTATTAAAATATGTTTCATCAGGAATATATTTTGTACTAATTACTGGTATTATAAAGTAATTATGCTAATTGTCATTAATTTTAACCATTTTACGTTCGGTAATAAAAACTTCTCCTGCCAATTTAAAGACATATTGACAAACATAAATTCCGGACGGCAAAGATACAAAATTATTTTCAATATTGTAAACACCTTTTACAGATTGTTTATTAACCAGATTTACCATACATTTACCCATGACAGAGTAAATTTTTATCGAAACAAGTCCTTGTTCCGGAACAGTATACTGAATATTGGTATATCCTGAAAACGGGTTGGGTCTGTTAACGATCTGCAATTGATCAAAAACATGCTGTTCCTCTATACCTGACACCGAATCAACCGTGAGGGTTGCCTGATTGCTGGTCGCCGGGCAATTATCCTGTTTCAGGATGCAGCGGTATTGATATTTGTTGAAAAGGGTAGGTACATGACGAATGGTTAATGAAGCGGCATGAGTGCCGCTATAGGTTGTTCCGTCAGTTAAATTCTGCCAGGTACTTCCATTGGTGCGGCTCTCCTGCCAGGCAAATTCGGCGGCATTTGAGGAGACTACCTGGAAGGCAGCATTTGACTGGGATTTCACGGTTTTGTTTTCCGGATTTGCAGTTATAACGGGAATAGCCGGGTAAGTGGATCCGTTGATATAATTAACGGGAACAATTTGCAGGGAGACTGTGGCAATTTCGCATCCGGAGGAAAAAGAAAGATTTCCGGCTTGATGCAACACATTGAATTTTAAATTAAGCAGGGTTGAATTTTGAAAATGGGCACCGAGTACATTGGACCACACGAGCGCAATCCGTGAGGGGTTCGTGAGCTGGTTAAAAAGGAGCCCGTTAAGCTGGGGGTCGATGTTCTTTATGGTGTCGAATGTGAGACTCTGGTTATCGAAAGCGATGAAAAGGGTCATTGACCCTATGTTTGATAAATTGTTACCGGTAAGGGGGATTAATACGGAGGAGGAAGTGCAAATCCCGACATTCCCGATGGTAAGCGAGGGATTCTGCCCGTTTGTTATTATGCTGAGATACCATAATAGCATAATAAAAGTGCTTGTTTTACAAAAGACAACTTTGATCATTATGCTTGTTCTTGTTTATTTGGATTAGTTAAAGCGGATAAAAAAGTCACCGCGAAGACGCAAAAATGCAAAAATTTATGAATCTTCTTCAAATCTTTGCGCTTTTGCGTCGTCACGGTGATGGAAAACAATCTTTTTAAATTATCGTTATATCAAATTAGCGGGTATAAACCATTTTACTGAATTTGGTGAAGATGTCGGTGCCGGTTTTTAGTTCAAGTTTGTATAAATAAACGCCGGATGACATGTTGAAGTTCCCGGGAACGAATGAGAAAGTGTGCATGCCGGCTTCTTCTGTTCCGTTCACGAGGGTCGCAACCTGCTTTCCGTAAAGGTCGGTAATGATCAGGTGAACCTCGCCCGCTGCCGGCAGCTGGTAAACGAGGGTGGTTGAATTAACGAAAGGATTCGGATAGTTGAATACGGAGAAGTTGTTTGCAGTAGTACCGGTAACAACTTTGGAGAGTTTCAGGTTCATGTCGGTAAGTACATTGGCACCCGGATCCCCGAATTCCGATCCCTGCTGGATGGCAAAAATACGGACCGGTTCGTCAACCGCCCTGCGGGCTTTCATCTGTAATGAGATAACGGCATCATTGGCCTGCAGCTGTCTTGCGTTGAGGTTTGACCAGGCGATTGCAATTCTGCCGTTGTTGATCGTATATGACATTCCGTCAAGTGAGGTATTGAGCTTCTCAACTTCAAAGAGATCCTGGTTGTAGCCCAGGAAGAGGGTCATTGCACCCAATTGCACGGGCTGGCTGATCCTGAGGTCATAGGTGAATGATTTATTTACCTGAACCGTCATGATCTCATCTTCGGTGGAAGCAATTGATGAAACTGATTTCACACCTGAGGGAACGTCGGAACCGTTTACATCACCGGTACAGATCCCTTTGAAAGATCCGGAAACGCTTCCGGAAAACGCATGAACGATGGCATCTTCAAAAACCCAGTCGCCTGCAGGGAAGGAGGAAATGGCTCCTACAATACGTTGCTTGATAAGCAATGCATCGGTTGCATTAACCGGCGCCAGTCCGTTTACGTTTGCCGCCTTGTAACGAAGGGGGGCAAGGGTTACATACCCGGCAGTATACAGTTCGGTGATGAGGGCATCAACAGCCGAGGCTCCGGCCCATGTTGCCGAAAGGGTGGCGGAAACGGTATAATCATCATAAGGAAGGCTCACAGTATAATAACCATTGCCCACATTGGTGCTGGTCGTGTATGGACCATGCACTACGGCGTTGCTGCCGGTAAGATAAACTTTAACAGTATTCATCCCCGTACCAGGACCATTGTCATACGTAACATAGCCCGACACAACTGCAGTTCCTGTTGCGTTGATAATGGTAATGGCTTTTGAATTGGAAACATTGCAACCGCCCGGGTTCGTATAACTTACAGCAACCGTGCCGGCTCCTGCGGCACCCCAGTTGACGGTAATCGCAGAGGTGCTGTTACCTGAAGCAATGGTGCCTCCGGTAACTGACCAGTTATAGTTGATCATACTTCCATCGGTGGAGTAGGGAACTGCCAGTGCAGATGAGAAAGGGTTTGCAATGCCGTTAATGACCGGAGCGGCAGGATAAAGATTCACACCCCCGTCAATCCAGTTTGAAGGAACATAGGCGGCTACTGCATTGGCCAGTTCGCATGGTTGCTTCGTAAGGTCATCGTTTTTAAACCATATGTCGGCTGCACAGGTATTGCCGCCTCCCCCATTGTAATGAAAATTCAGTGTAAGGAACTGTCCGTTCAGCGCGGTGCCATAGGGTGATGTCCAGGCAATGCCGATCTGGGAGGATGAGGCATAATAGGATGCATTGTAAGAATTGTCGCTGATCCCGGTGAAGGTAAGCCGGGTGTTATCGTAGCCGATGAACATGGTCACAGCGCCAAGCGGGTTGGAACTTGAACCATCAACGTACACAGGGACTAAAACCTGTGAACCGGCAACACCCATAACAGAACCAATGGTGACACTGGAATAGGGGGGATAGATGCCCGGGGTCAGCACGCTGTTGACATAGTTTACGTCCAAAATCTGCCAGCTGTCATCAACGATCTGACTGCCCGGTAAAAAGTTGACATGGGCCGTGCCCATCCCGGTGTAGTGGAATTTTAACTTTAAAAAGGGTGACAGTGCAGTTGACACAGGAATAGGGTCGCCGTTTGTATTTACATATACCAGCGTTATTGTCGAGCCTGTGGCGTTTGCCACCACAAGGGCACTGAGCGGGTCGCCGGTTTCAATTCCCTGGAATGACATCACCTGGGAATCGAAATGGAGATAAAAGGTAAATCCATCAACGCTGTAAATGCCGGAATTGAACTTAATTTCCAATGGAAGAGTATAATTATTTCCCTGAACAATTCCACTGGCCGATTCGATTTTGACCTCATCGATGGTTGGAGCCTGGGTAACAGCGCCATCCGTGTAACACATGATCACATTATTCATGGCGGAAGCGGTAACAACACATCCCGGTGCAAATTGAATCAATGCGGTACCCGGAGCATTATAGACAAAATGGAGGTTGATATAATCGTTTGCCGAAACGATAGGAGCGCCGGCAACCTTTGTCCAGGTAATGGTAATGATTCCGTTGCTGGCGGATGCGTTCAAACCAGAACTAAAAATACCCAGGCCTTCGGTATAATCATACGACAACCTGGTTGCATCGTACTTGATCTTCTGCGTAACTGCCCCGATTTCTGTGCCGTAATCTGAATAAGTCACGGGGATAATAACCGTAGAGAGTGCTATATTATTGGGGGATGTCCCGATGATGGCGGTGATGTCGGGGGATGAACAATCCGGTGAAACCGAACCGTTGGTATATCCCACGAGCATGTTGGCCGCCGCCTGGGTTACAGTACATGTCGGTAGAAAACCAAGGGAACTGGTGGTTCCGTTGTACACGAAATCCAGGTTGCACAGTACCCCGGAGACTGTTTGCGGGGTAACGGCCGACCAGAAAATGTGGATGGTTGAATCCGTAGCATTTGCAGTCATGCCTGTCAATGCTGATGAACTGATTCCATTGAACGAGAGAACGGCAGGGTCATACCGGATGTTGAATGTGAGCGAATTGATGCCGTTAAAATTACCGACAGTAAGCGCCACAGCGGTGGTCGTATTGGGAACCGCCTGTTGATCGCCGAGCGAAGCCGTTTGACCGAATGACATTATTCCGAGGAAAAATGTCAGGAATAAGAATAAGGTAAATGTCCTAATCATGGGTTCAATTATTAAGTTGTGTTTATACTTTCGGATTGTATATAGATTGATTTATATTAATTTCCTTGATTTTATGCTGAACCCCCCAATATGAAGGGCTATTTATGAACAGGTCAGGTTATTGTATTATATGATGTTGAAATTGATGGTGCCATATGTGTATGCACATGCTGAATATTTTCATTTGCGGCAAGGATAACGAACTGTTCATCGTTGCCGGAAAAGCAATGGGTCAAAATAGTGTTTTTAACTGGGTGGCTGAAAAAGTGATCAGCCGGTTTTGTAAAAGTACGATGAATGTTTAGAGGCAAAAGGAAAAACACTTCCCTGGCTGCACAGAACTTTTCCACAGGTGCGGGAAGGTTCTGTGCAGTCGGAAAAATGCACTGAATAAATAAAAAGAAGAAGATAATCGTACTTTTCATTTGGGTTTCAGTCTGGAAGTGTTTGTATGACATTTTTTAAGTTTAAGAAAGCGGGAGGGCAGCAGTAGAAACTGCTGCCTTCCTGCTTCATCAGGACTACCTGGCGTAGATCATTTTATTGACCTTCGTGTAGGTATCCGTTGCTCCGGCTGATTCAATCTTGTACAGGTATACGCCTGGTGTAAGGTTGAATTCCGACGGATTTACATTGATTGTATACGTACCAGCGGCCTGGTTGTCATCAACAAGGGTACGCAGGGTCTGACCAAACATGTTGGTGATAACCAGTTTAACCTTGCCTGCTTCAGGCAGTGAATAAACGATACTCGTATGGTTGGTGAACGGGTTCGGGAAGTTGGACATCGAGAACTCTTTTGCACCCGGCGTAACAACGCTCGACAGTTTAAGGTCGAAGTTGTTGATTCTCCTGCCAGACGGATCGGCAAATTCACTTCCGGTCTTTACATTGAAGATCTGTGAAGGTTCGGCAATGGATGCCTTGGCTTTCACTGAAATCGTAAAGATCGGGTCGTTGTTCTTAACCTGGAACGGTTTGGTGTCTGACCAGGCAATCGCAACGTTGCCGTTTTCAATAACATACTTCATTCCTTCATTGAACGGAGTAGTTACATCAACAACATCGAAACGGTCAGTGTCATAACCCATGAAGAGGGTCATAGCGCCAAGTTCAGCAACCTTGCTGCTCCTGATTTCATAGCTTACAGTCTGGTTAACAGGGATGGTCTCGGTCTTATCGTCAACCACAGACACGAAGGAAGCATCCTTCATGCCAACCGGTACATAAGAACCGTTCACATCGCCTACACAGAGGCCATGGAGATCCATCGTGTTCGATCCTGAAACAGGAATACTCACGGCAGGATTGTCAAATTTCCAGTCGCCTGCAGGATAGGAGGTGATTGAGCCAACAACGCGCAATTTGATATAAAGTGCGTCGAGTGCGGTAATACAACCGCTGGCGTTAACATCTCCTGCAGTATAAGTCAAACCTGAGAGGATGTTCGGAGCGCATCCTGTTCCGGCCTGAATCTGCACCAATAGCGCATCGGTAGCATTATTACCACCCCAGGTTCCGTTGAAGGTTGCTTCGAGTGTGTAACTGTAGCCGGCTCCTGTCGGGGTAATTCCATCGAAGGAATAATATCCGAGTTCACCTGCACTGGTCATGTTCGGACCGGTGACTGCAGTTGCAACAATGGTATTGGTAACGGTATTCCTCAGTTTGACAGTTACATTATCCAGAGGTGTGCCGCTGCCTGTAGGTCCAAATCCATTCTGATAATAGACGTAACCTGAAAGCTGAGCGCCGGCCTGTTCAATGGTAATGTTCATCGTGTTGCAGCCTGTACAGCCTGATGCATTGGTTTCACAAACCTGTACGTGTCCGCAACCGCACGGAGGATATGGTCCCCAGGCGACAACGATGGTGTTGGTACCTTGTCCTGAGACAATTGAACCGCCTACAATACTCCAGGAATAGAGGTGGCCTGTAACATACGGAGTAGTATAAGTACCCGATGTATTTGCTGTTACAGAAACCGGCCCGGTTACTACTGGTGCAGGTGGAGGATTGATCGTGACAGGGATCATGTTCGTAATGGAGCAAGGTGTGAGGCCCTGTGTAACGGTCAGGTAAACTTTACCGTTACCGCAGCAGGTCCAGCTAACCTGGATCGAGGAGGTGTTTTGTCCGGAAGTGATTGAACCTCCTTCAATTACCCACTGATAGGTTACTGGTGAAGCATAGGCGCCACCGAGACCGGTCACCGTGTAGGTAACAGGTGAATTGGTGGTGCTGGTATTGCAGCACACGCTCTGGCTGCCGTTGATTCCGAAGGACCATGCGGCAGGTTCAGTAACTACATAGGATCCGCTTGCTGTACATGAGTGTGCGTCGGTAACAACCACGGTATATGTGCCTTTTACAAGACCATTGATAGTCTGGGTTGTTTGTCCGTTGCTCCATGCATAGTGGTATACCGGTCCTGAGAACGGAGTTCCGCCCGTAGGATTAACCGTAGCCGTGCCATTGCTGTAAGTGTAACAGGTAACCGATGTTCCGGTAACCGGTGCTGTAAGCAGGCTCGGTTCGGTGATAACCTGGTTCCCCAGCGTAATTGCGCATGCGGTATGAGCTGCATCACGGATCTGGACACTGTATGTATTCGGTGTCAAACCTGTAAAGCTGCCGCTTGTCTGCCATGATAAGGCATCGAGGCGATACTCAAATGTTCCGTATCCGCCTGTCGGGCTGGTAACGGTGATTGTACCATCACCTGCGTTGAAACAGGTAACGTTGGTTTTGCTAACGGTTGCATTCAATACAGCCGGTGCGGTGACTACCTGGTTGCCCAGTGTAATCGCGCATGTGGGATAAGCTGCGTCATGGATCTGCACACTGTAGGTGTTTGCTGCAAGTCCTGTGAAGCTGCCGCTTGACTGCCATGCTAACGCATTGAGACGGTATTCGAAGGTGCCATAACCACCTGTAGCGCCGGTGACGGTAATTGTACCATCCGTTGATCCGAAGCAGGTGATGTCGGTTTTCGCAACATTTGCAAACAATACTGCCGGAGCAGTGATTACCTGGCTGCCCAGTGTAATCGTGCAGGCGTTATGAGCTGCATCGCGAATCTGTACACTGTAGGTGTTTGCTGCGAGACCTGTGAAGTTGCCGCTTGTCTGCCATGCTAACGCATTGAGGCGGTATTCGAAGGTGCCATAACCACCTGTAGCTCCGGTGACGGTAATTGTACCATCGGTTGATCCGAAGCAGGTGATGTCGGTTTTCGCAACATTTGCAAACAATACGGCCGGAGCAGTGATTACCTGGCTGCCCAGTGTAATCGTGCAGGCGTTATTAGCTGCATCGCGAATCTGAACA
>Ga0114951_10000398_pt1 | contig 61717 bp, 33 predicted proteins | sample AM7aDNAmetaG_FD_88677 | JGI IMG/M metagenome (GOLD analysis project Ga0114951, IMG submission 88677) | Freshwater microbial communities from Finland to study Microbial Dark Matter (Phase II) - AM7a DNA metaG | ecosystem: Environmental > Aquatic > Freshwater > Lake | place: Finland: Lake Alinen...
TCAGTTTGGAACAACAACGGCGGCGTTTTTGGCGGTGGTCTCTTTGTCGGCAACGACGGCTTCGGCAACAGCCTGATCATCACCAACGGCGGTCTGGTGATCAGCACCAACGGTTCCATTGGTTTTGGTTTCGATGCTGCCAGCAACTCAGTGATCGTGACGGGCGCCGGTTCGGTTTGGAGCAATAGCTTGTCTCTGTATGCTGGCTTTCAAGGTTCCAGCAACAGCCTGACGATTGCCAATGGCGGCACAGTGATCGCCACCAACGTCTTCATTGGTTACAGCCCGTCCACCGGCAACGTCATCACCGTCTCCGGCGGCAACCTCTACGCGACCAACACCGCTGGCACCGGCTCGCTCAACGTGAACTACGGCACGCTCAACTTCAACGGCGGCACGGTGACGGTGAACCAGCTACTTGTCACCAAGGGGGCCAACAGCGTGGTCAACTTCAACGGCGGTACGCTCAACAGCGGCGGCACCGTCGTCTCCAACGGCTCGGCCTTCGTCGTTGGAAACGGCACTAGTGTGGCCACGATGAATCTGGTGAGCGGCACCAACATATTTGCCGACGGGTTGACGATTGCAGCCAATGCCTCAGCGACCAATGTGGCGACGCTGATCGCGCCCAGCATGGCGGTCACTGCTTCGGGTCAGTTTGCGATGGGTAGCGGTCTGGCGGTGGTGAACGTGGTGACCAATGCCGGCCTCTTCCGCCAATCCGGCGGCCTGTTCGATCCCACGTTTTACGACAACACGGGGACGTGGCAGCTGACTGGCGGCACCAACATGGACACCGTGTTTCTCAATGAGGCCTCCGGCGTTGTATTGCAGAGTGGGGGCGAACACGATGTGAGCACAGCAACCAACTTGGGCTCGTGGACGATCTCCGGCGGTGTGGCCAACCTGACCAACTTCGTCAACGACAACGGAGGAGCGTTGACTGTGTCGGGCGGGGTGCTTAACGGGTTGGTGACGGTGGGGAATACGGGAGTATTGAGCCAGCTTACGATCACCAACGGTGGCAGGGTTCTGGGCGCTGGCAACGCCATTCTCGGCAATTCATCTGCTTCCAGCAACAACTCCGTGCTCGTGACTGGCGCCGGCTCGCTCTGGAACAACAGCGGCATTTTGTATGCCGGCTATGCTGGCTCCAACAACACCCTGACCATTGCCAACGGCGGCCAGGTCTTCAGCGCCAACGGTTTCATCGGCTTTACAGGCGGCAGCAACACTGTCACGGTCACCGGTGCCGGCTCGCTCTGGAGCAATGGCAGCGATCTGATCGTAGGGGTCTCCGGCTCGGGCAACCAATTGACGATCAACAATGGCGCCCAAGTGCTTAGCGATAGCGGCAACGTGGGCTTTTTCGATGGAGCGAGCAACAACGTGGCGCTGGTCAGCGGCGCGGGGACGGTCTGGAGCAACAACAGCGACTTCTGGATGGGTTTGTACGGTTCCGGCAACCAACTGACCATCACCAATGGCGGCAGAGTGGTCAACGGCAACGGTTACGTGGGCGCCATGGCGGGCGCGAACCGCAACGCGGTATGGGTCAGTGGCCCCGGCTCGGTCTGGAGCAACCGGGCGGATTTGTATGTGAGCGATGACAACAACTGGGGCAACAGTGTGACCATCGCCAACGGTGGGCAGGTTTTCGATGCCAGTGGTCATATTGGGGCGTTCAGCAGCGGTTCGAGCAACAACGGGGTGGTGGTGACGGGCGCCGGTTCACTCTGGCGCAACAGCGCCAATCTGGAGGTCGGCGAGGTCGGACCAAATAATTTTCTGACCATCGCCAACGGCGGGCAGGTGTTCGATGCGTCCGGTTACATCGGCTACAACAGCAGCAGCAACACTGTCACTGTCACTGGCTCCGGCTCGCTCTGGAACAACAGCGGCACATTGTATGCCGGCTATGCTGGCTCCAACAACACCCTGACCATTGCCAACGGCGGCCAAGTCTTCAACGACAATGGCTTCATCGGCTTTACAGGCGGCGGCAACACTGTCACTGTCACCGGTGCCGGCTCGCTCTGGAGCAACAACTTCACACTCTGCGTCGACAATTCCGGCTCCGGCAACAGCCTCATCATCACCAACGGCGGTCAGGTGATCAGCGGCAATTCCCATTGGCAGAACAGCGGCGATCTGTATATCGGCAATCAGAGTTCGGGTAACCAGATGATCATCAATAACGGCCAAGTGCTCGACGCCCACGGCAACATCGGCTGGGACGTTTCGGCCAGCAATAACATTGTGTTTGTCAACGGTCCCGGTTCGCTCTGGAGCAATGGCAGCGATCTGGTCGTAGGGGTCTCCGGCTCGGGCAACCAACTGACGGTCAACAATGGCGCCCAAGTGCGTAGCGATACCGGCAACCTGGGCTTATTAGATGGAGCGAGCAACAACGTGGCGGTGGTCAGCGGCGCCGGTTCGGTCTGGAGCAACAACAGCGACTTGTGGGTGGGTGTGTATGGTTCCGGCAACCAACTGACCATTACCAATGGCGGCTGGGTGGTCAACGACAACAGTTACGTGGGCGACATGGCGGGCGCGAACCGCAACGCGGTATTGGTCAGTGGCCCCGGCTCGGTCTGGAGCAACCGGGCGGATTTGTATGTCAGTGACGACAACAACTGGGGCAACAGCGTGACCATCGCCAACAGTGGGCAGGTTTTCGATGTCAATGGTCATATCGGCGCGTTCAGCAGCGGATCGAGCAACAACGGGGTGGTGGTCACGGGCACCGGTTCGCTCTGGCTCAACAGTGCCAATCTGGAGGTCGGCGAGGTCGGTCCGGGTAATTATCTGACGATCAGTAACGGCGGTACCGTCTCGGCCATCAACATCGTCGTCGGCGCCACCCCCACCTCCACCGGCAACGTCGTCACCGTCTCCGGCGGCAATCTTTATGCAACCAACGGCGCTGGCATGGGTGCTCTCGATGTGCGCAACGGCACGCTCAACTTCAATGGCGGCAACATCGTGGCCAACTTTTTCTTCGTGACCAACAACAGCGGCATTGCCGCCAACTCGGTGTTCAACTTCAACTCCGGCACGTTGACCACGCTGAACGGCTCGCAGTTCGTCATGCCGTCGGGCAGCAACTTTTTCATCGGCGCGACGGCTGGGCAGACGGCGACATGGAACATGCTCGGCGGCACCAATACCGTCGGCTGGGCCGGCTACATCGGGGACGTGCTCCTTGGCGGAGCGGCAGGCGCGACCGGCACCGTGAACGTGAGCGGCCCGGGGACGGTGTGGTCCAATTCCAGTTCGGAAGTGAAATTGGGCATCGCAAGTTCCGGGAACCAGATGACCGTTTCGAGTGGCGCCCAGGTGCTGTCCTCGAATGGTTTCATCGGCCTCAATGCCGGAGCCAATAACAACTCCGTCCTGGTGACCGGCGCGTCCTCGCTTTGGACTAATAACACTTTTATCGTGGTTGGCCACGGTGGCGCAGGCAACGCGCTGATTCTTGCCAATGGAGGTCAGGCGGTCGCCGGCCTCGGCTACGTTGGCAACCTTGCTTCCAGCAGCAACAACTCCGTGTGGCTGACCGGAACAGGCACGGTCCTGGCTCTGACCTCGGAATTGGATCTTGGCTGGAGTGGCAGCAGCAACAGTTTGACCATCGCCAGCGGCGCGCATCTGCTCACCGGCACCGGCCTGTTTGCCAACGCGTCCACCAGCTCGAACAATTTTGCCTTCGTCACCGGGGCCGGCTCCCTTTGGTCCAACAACGCGCTACTGGCTGTGGGCGACAGTGGTTTCGGGAACCGGCTGCAAATCGCAAACGGCGCGACCGTGATCAGTTGGGACAGTTTCATCGGCAATGACATCACCAGTAGCAATAATCTCGCGTTACTGACTGGAAACGGTTCGGTATGGACCAACGGTGCGCATTTGGTTGTGGGCCACAGTGGTTCCATGAATACGTTGATCATATCAAACGGAGCGCAAGCGTTCAGCCCGATGGGCTATGTCGGGAATCTTGTGACCAGCAGCAACAATGTGGCTTTGATTACCGGGACAGGAAGCGTTTGGACGATCACAAAAGAACTGGATGTGGGCTACAACGGGTCCGGCAACAACCTGAGCGTTGTTAATGGAGCGCAACTGTTTACCGCCACCGGCATTGTGGGTAACACCACCAGCGCGTGGAACAACTCGGTTGTGGTCAGTGATAGTGGTTCGGTTTGGAGCAACGGCGGCACTTTATATGTTGGCAGCTATGGTTCCAGCAACAGCCTGACGATTGCCAACGGAGGGCAGGTGCTTGGTGCCAATGGCTACGTTGGCACCTTCGCCGGCAGCAACAATTTCGTGCAGGTCATGGGGGCGGGATCCCTGTGGTCGAACAGCGTCCAATTGCTCCTTGGAAACAACGGTTCGGCCAATGGCATGGCGATCACCGACGGCGGGCTTGTATTCGCCCCGACCAGCATCGTGGCCAACGCTGCGTCCAGCAGCAACAACTATGTGATGGTGTCCGGGCCGGGCGCGATCTGGACCAACAGTCTCCGGTTGGTGCTGGGCAACTCCGGCTCCGGCAACAGCCTGGTGGTGACCAATGGCGGGCAGGTTTTCAGCCCCCTGTTTCAGATGGCGAATGGCGCAACCGCAAGCAACAACAGCGTGCTGGTCACCGGCAACGGCTCCCTGCTGCAAACCGATTCCGGGTTGACTGTGGGTCGCGTGGGGCCATCGAATGTTTTGGTGGTGGCAAATGGAGGCACGGTCATCGGCACCAATATCGTTGTGGGTGAGCAGTCGTCCTCCGTGGGAAACCTGCTTGCCGTCTCCGGCGGCTGGCTCTACGCCACCAACACGAGCGCCAACGGTGCGTTAAACGTGAACTACGGCACGCTGGCCCTCAACAGCGGCACGGTGACAGTGAACCGGCTTTTCGTCACCAACGGGGCCAACAGCGTGGTCAATTTCAACGGCGGCACGCTCAACAGCGGCGGCACGGTTGTTTCCAACGGCGCTGCCTTCGTTGTGGGCAACACGGGCACCGGCGCGACGCTGAACCTGATCGGCGGCAGCCAGTTCTTTGGCAGCGGCGTGACCATAGGTAATACGGGCTCGTTCAACACCGTGGTGGTCACCAACGGCGCAGTGGCGCGAGTCGCCAGCGGCGGCACCACGCTCGGCAGCACCGCGTCCAGCAGCAACAACGTCATGCTGGTGACCGGCGCCGGCTCGCTTTGGAGTAACAGTTCCTTCCTAGCGCTAGGCTCCAGCGGTTCGGGCAATATTCTGATCATCACTAATGGCGGCGTGGTCAATAACACAACCGGCTATGTCGGTTATACTTACGGTTCCGGCAACAACACGGCGCTGGTCAGTGGCACCAATTCCCAGTGGAACAACAACGGTAATCTGTATGTCGGCAACCAGGGTCACGGAAACCAACTCATAATCAACGGCGGCGCCGTGGTGAGCAGCGCAGCGGGTTCTGTCGCCAATTACTTGGCCGCAGGCGACATCAATAACAACAACAACACCGTGCTCGTGGACGGGCCGGGTTCGGCTTGGGTCTGCACGAACGGTCCCATCTATGTTGGCCGTGACGGCATTGGCAACGGCGCGACCATTCGTAATGGCGGGTTGATATCAGCTTCGGCCTTCTACGTGGGCACGGAAAACTCGGGGTACGACAGCTTTTTAACCATTGCCGGCACCAACTCGACGCTGAGAACCACCAGCGGCGATTTCCTTATCGGCGGTTTTAGCTTCGGGAATGTGCTGTTGATCACCAACGGCGGAGCGATCTTGTGCGGTGCCAACAGCTGGTTGGGCCAACAAACCAGCGGGAATTACAACGTGGCGACGGTTAGCGGCACCGGGTCGATGTGGAGTACCGTGGGCTATCTCTATGTCGGCTGGGCCGGCCCACATAACGTGCTGACCATCGCCAACGGCGGCGTGGTGTCGGACGCCGTCGGCGATCTCGGCAACAACACCACGGCGAACGGCAACTCGGTGCTCGTCACCGGCTCCGGCTCGATGTGGAGCAACAGCGACAGCCTCTACGTCGGCTGGAACGGCTCAGGTAACTCGCTCACCAGCGCCAATGGCGGCGTGGTGACAGCCACGAATATAGTGATCGGCTATGGACCGTCCACTGGCAATTTCATTGCAGTCGTCAGCGGCAGCCTCTACGCCACCAACGCCGCAGGCCGAGGCGCTCTCGATGTGCGCAATGGCACGCTCAACTTCAACGGCGGCAGCATCGTTGTTGACAACCTGTTCATCACTAACAATACCACGAGCGCAACCAACTCGATTTTCAATTTCAATGCCGGCATGCTGGTCACGCGCAGCGGTTCGCAACTTGTCTTTCCGTTTGGCAGTAATTTCTTCATTGGCTCCACGCCGGGCCAGACGGCGACATGGAACATCCTCGGCGGCACCAACTCGGTCAGTGGGTCTGGCAATATCATCTTGGGCGGTGCGGTCGGCGTCACCAGCGCGGTGAACGTGGTGGGACCGGGAACCGTATGGACCAATCCGAATGCAAACATTCAAGTCGGCCGCATCAGTTCCGGCAATCAGTTGAACATTTCGAATGGCGCCTCGGTTTACAACGTGATGGGTGGGTTGGGAGTCAGTAATTCCAGCTTGTACAACACAGCCTTGGTGACTGGAAGCGGTTCGTTATGGAACTCGGGCATGTTGGCGATTGGCAGCAACAGCGCGGGCAATACACTGATCATCGCCAATGGCGGCCGAGTCACGGGAGTTAATGCCTACGTTGGCGCAGCAACCAGCGCCAGCAACAATTCGGTTTTGGTCACCGGGGCTGGTTCGACATGGAGCAGCAGCAGCGTCCTGCATGTCGGCTCCAGTGGTTCGAGCAACAGTCTGACAATCGCCAATGGAGGGAAAGTATTGGGTTCCTTCAGCGCTATTGGCGAAATCTCCACAGCCAGCAACAATGCGGTGATCGTGACCGGCGCCGGTTCTCTATGGAGCAACATTTTCCTAGCTGTCGGTGATTATGGTTCGGGCAACCGTTTGATTATCACCAATGGCGGACAGGTTGTTGAAACTTATTGGACCACCATCGGCAACTACAACAGTGCCACCAATAACTCGGTGTTCCTGACCGACATTGGTTCGGTATGGAGCAACGGCGGCGATGTCGTGGTGGGGTCGTCTGGCACCAGCAACAATGTCACGATCGCCAACGGTGGCCAGCTGTTCAGTGGTGGCGGCGTCGTTGGCTACAGTTCCAGCAACAATTCCGTGCTCGTGACCGGCGCCGGTTCGGTCTGGAACAACGTCACCAACTTCACGGTGGGCCTTTTGGGTTCTGGCAACAGTGCGACGATAGCCAACAGCGGCCGGGTGCAGGATGCCTACGGCTACGTGGGCTATAACTCTACCGCGAGCAATAATACGGTCACGGTCACGGGTACGGGTTCGCTCTGGATCAATAGCAGTAATCTGTACGTCGGAAATAATGGCGCAGGCAACAGCCTGGTCATCACCAGCGGCGGCAAGGTTTTGGATCAGGACGGTTACATCGGCGGCTACAGCGGCACCGCGAGCAACAACTCGGTTCTTGTCACCGGTCCCGGCTCGATTTGGACTAACAGCGGAAGCCTTTACGTCGGCGCCACGGTCGGCTCCAACAGTCTGACGGTGACCGGCGGCGGGCAGGTGTATGATACCATCAGCTTCATCGGGTTCAACAGCGCCTCCAGCAACAACAGCATCGTCATTAGCGGCGTCGGATCGCTCTGGAGCAACAGCGGCGGCATGAACTTCGGCTTCAACGGCGCCTCCAACACCCTGACGGTTTCCGGCGGAGCACAACTGCTCAACGGGTTTGCCCATGTCGGCTACAGCAGCAGCGCGAGCAACAACAGCATTCTGGTCACGGGGAGCGGTTCCGTCTGGAGCAACGGCACCTCCATTGAGATCGGCCTCAACGGCTCGGCCAACAGCCTGACCATTGCCAACAGCGGTCAGGTGTTTGGCACCAGCGCTTCCATTGGCAAAACCACCAGCGCCTTCCATAATTCCGTGCTGGTCACCGGCGCTGGCTCTCTTTGGAACAACAACGGCACCCTGTCTGTGGGTGAAACGGGTTCTTTCAATAATCTGACCATCACCAACGGCGGCCGTGTTGCGAACAGCGCGGCTTACATCGGTTGGAGCGCTTCGTCCAGCAACAATGCCGCGGTCGTTGGCGGTTCCGGATCGCTGTGGACCAATTACGGCGGTCTCTATGCCGGCTATTCTGGGGTGGGCAACAGTCTGACCATCGGCAACAGCGGCCAGGTTGTCGGTTCGAATGGCTACGTCGGCTTCAACAGCGGCGGAAACAACAACTCGGTGCTGGTGACTGGCAGCGGGTCGCTCTGGAGCAATGTGGATGTTCTTTCGGTCGGTTACGGCGGTTCTGGAAACAGCCTGACGATTACCAATGGCGGTCAGGTGATCAGTCCTCACGGCTCCATCGGCTACTTCGGCACCGCCAATAGCAACTGGGCGTTGGTGACGGGTGCCGGCTCGATGTGGAGCAACAGCGCCAATCTGTTCGTGGGTTTCTCCGGGTCGTTCAACAATGCCACCATCGCGAATACCGGCCGGGTGTTTAACGTCAGCGGTTACGTGGGCTACAACGCCAGCGGCAGCAATAATTCCGTCCTCGTTTCCGGGGCAGGCTCGGCGTGGAATAACAGCGGCACGCTATCGGTGGGCTACTCCGGCTCCGGCAACAACCTGACCATCACGAATGGCGGCCAGGTATTCAATACTTATGGATCCGTCGGCTACAATTTGAGCGCGAGCAACAACTGGGCGCTGGTCACGGGGAATGGTTCGCTCTGGAGCAACAGTCTGGATCAACGCGTCGGCTATTCCGGATCGGGCAATAGTCTGGTGATTGCCAATAGCGGCCAGATGTTCAACGCCAATGGCTACATTGGCAACAACGCCGGCGCCAACAACAACAGTGTGCTTGTCTCTGGTGTTGGCTCGGTCTGGAGCAACGCCGGCAACCTCTACGTGGGCAATCAGGGTTTGGGCAACACATTGACGATCACCAACGGCGGGCGGGTGGTGGATGTAAACGGTTACATCGGCAACAACGCGGGGGCCAACAGCAACATCGTGGTGGTGACCGGAACCGGTTCGTTGTGGATGAACACTGGCAACCTGTATGTCGGCATGCAAGGCACGAGCAACGAGTTGGTGATTGGCAGCGGTGGCACGGTGGATGTGCTGGGCACGTTCAGTCTGGGCACTAATGCGCTGCTGGTCAACAACGGCAGTCTGATTGTTTCGGGGATGCAAAACCAGGGCGTGTTTACGGTGACCGGCGGCGTAGTCACTGTCACGACGATGACCAATCTGGGGACATTCCTGCAAACGGGCGGCATCTTCGATCCGACCCTCTTTGACAATGCGGGCAGCTTCCAACTCACCGGTGGCACGAACATATCGGTGACTTTTGTGAACGAAGTCAGCGGCAGCGTGGTGCAGAGCGGCGGCGAGCAGGACGTGGGCGTGGCGACCAACTTCGGGACGTGGACGGTATCGGGCGGTGTGGCCAACCTGACGAACTTCGTAAACGACGGCGGTGGAAGACTGACAGTTGGCGGCAGCGGCATTCTCGACGGTTCCGTGACGGTTGGCGGCACGGGTTCGTTCAATCAGCTTGCAGTTACCAACGGCGGCATGATCCTCAGTGCGGGTGATGGCATTCTTGGCAACTCAGCCACCTCCAGCAACAACACCGTCTGGATCGGCAACGCGGGGTCACTGTGGAGCAACAGCGGCAACTTCTATGTCGGTGTCACTGGAATGTTCAATCAGTTGACAATTACGAACGGCGGCAGGCTGGCGAACGGCACCGGCTACATCGGTTTCGATCCCAGTGGGGGAAACAACGCGGCCATTGTGACCGGCACAGGCTCCGTCTGGAACAACAGCGGCGGCTTGTATGTGGGCAATAACAGCACCAACAACACGCTTGTCATTATGAACGGCGGACAAGTGACCAGCGCGGACGGCGTCGTGGGTCGCAACGGCAGCGGTTTTAACTCAGTGCTGGTGTCGGACACGGGGTCTCTCTGGAGCATCAACAACAATCTGCACGTCGGTAGTGGCAGCCCGAGCAATAGATTGGTCGTCGCCAACGGCGCGCAAGTGATTTCAGCCGCCACGGCCTATGTTGGCCTTAATGGTTACGGCAACAGCTTGATCATAACCAATGGAGGCCAGGTTCTGGATGCATGGGGCGGCGTTGTCGGTCGCAATGCAGGAAACAACTCTGCGCTGGTCACCGGGATCGGTTCGCTTTGGAGTAACGGGGGCGACTTCCATGTTGGTTACACAGGATCGTTCAACCAGTTGACGATCAGCAATGGCGGCTTGGTGATGGATGCAGCCTACACCTATATCGGTGACATGACCGGCGCAAACCATAATGTGGTTGTCGTGACCGGCACGAACTCGTTCTTGAGTTCTGCACTCAATCTACAGGTTGGTTTGTATGGGTCCATGAACAGCTTGACCATTGCTGATGGTGGTCGGGTTACAAATCGCTACGGCTACATCGGCTACTATCAGGAGGCCAGCAACAATTCGGTGGCGGTCACAGGGGTTGGGTCATTGTGGCTGAACTACCGGGACCTCAATGTCGGCTTGTCCGGTTCGGGCAACAGCCTGACGATTACCAACGGCGGCACGGTGATCAGCAGCTACGGTTACATCGGTTATAACGCCACGGCCAGCAATAACTCGGTTTTGGTGACAGGGGCTGGCTCGCTTTGGACCAATAGCGGTGATCTTTACGTCGGTAACAATGGTGCGGGCAACAGCCTGGTCATTTCCAACAGCGGCCGGGTCGCCGCGGTGAACGGCTACATCGGCGGCTACAGCGGGACCGCCAGCAACAACTCGGTTCTTGTCACCGGCGCTGGCTCGATTTGGACCAACAGCGCCAGTCTCTACGTCGGCGCCACGGTCGGATCCAACAGCCTGACCGTTGCCAGCGGTGGGCAGGTGTATGACTACATCAGTTACATCGGTTTCAACAATGCTTCCAGCAACAACAGCATCGCCATCAACGGCGTCGGATCGCTCTGGAGCAACAGCGGCGGCATGAACTTTGGCTTCAACGGTTCCTCCAACAGTCTGACCGTCTCCGGCGGCGCGCAACTGCTCAACGGCTTCGCTCACGTCGGCTACAACAGCGGCGCCAGCAACAACAGCATTGGGGTCACGGGGAGTGGCTCCATCTGGAGCAACGGCAGTCCGATTGAAATCGGTCTTAACGGCGCGGACAACAGCCTGACCATCTCCAACAGCGGGCAGGTGTTTGGCACTGTGGCTTCCATCGGTAAATCCACCAGTGCCTTTTACAACTCGGTGTTGGTCACGGGATCAGGCTCGCTCTGGAGCAACAGCGTTGCGCTGTATGTGGGCGACACGGGTTCTTTCAACACTCTGACGATTGCCAACGGCGGCCAGGTGTTGAACCCCACGGGTTACGTGGGCAACGCAACCGCCAGCTCCAATAATACCGTGCTGGTGTCCGGCATTGGATCGGTCTGGAGCAACAGCAGCTTTTTGTATGTGGGCAACTCCGGCTCCGGCAACGGCCTGACAATTTCCAACGGCGGCCAGGTGGTCAATCAGGACGGCTACATCGGCTACGGTAGCGGATCGAGCAATAACTCCGTCTTGGTGACCGGCCCCGGTTCGCTTTGGAACAACAACAACAAAGCGGCACAGATCGGTGTTTATGGCTCCAGCAACCAACTCACTATCGCCGCTGGCGGCGAGGTCATCAGTTGGCGCGGCGACATCGGCTTATACAGCGGTTCCAGCAACAATTCGGTTCTCGTGACGGGTGCCGGCTCGTTGTGGACCAACACAGGCTCTATGTTTGTCGGTTACGGCGGCTCCGGCGGCAGCCTGACTGTTGCCAACGGCGGGAGAGTGGTTGACTGGATCGGCTACCTGGGTCACGACATCACTTCCAGTAACAATACGGCGTTGGTGACTGGTTCGGGGTCGCTCTGGCTGAACACGTCGGACCTCGATGTAGGCTTGGACGGCGGCAGCAACCGTTTGATTATCAGCAACAGCGGGACCGTGATTGCCTCCAACGTCACCCTGGGCTTTTCGTCAACCTCCACGGGCAATGTCGTGACGGTTTCGAGTGGCAACCTTTACGCCACGAACACGGTGTCGAACGGAGTGCTTGACGTGCGGAACGGAACGCTCACTTTCAACGGCGGTCAAATCACCGCCAACTACTTTTACGCCACCAACAACACCGCCGGCGCAACCAACTCGGTGTTCAACTTTAACTCCGGCACGCTGACCACGCTGAACGGTTCGGGGATCGTCGCGCCGGGTGGCAGCGATGTCCTCATTGGTGCCACACCGGGGCAGACGGCGACGTGGAACATGCTTGGCGGCACGAACTCCGTCAGTTGGGCGGGCACGGCAGGCGCCACGGTGTTGGGCAGCGCGACGGGCGTGACGAGCGTGGTGAACGTGGTGGGGCCGGGGACGGCATGGGTCAGTTCCAATGGCAACCTCCAGGTGGGAGGAGTTGGTTCCGGCAACCAGTTGCTCATTAGCAATGGCGCCCAAGCCGTGGATTTTAACGGCTATCTTGGCTACGGCGTCATGGCGAGCAACAACTCCGTGCTCGTGACGGGTGCCGGCTCGGTTTGGAGCAACAGCGGCGTGTTGTTTGTGGGCAACAGCGGATCGTTCAACTCGTTAACGATAGCCGGCGGCGCGCAGGTTTTCAGTGCGACCGGCAATGTCGGCAGCGCGGCCGGCGCCAACAACAACTCCGTGCTGGTGACCGGCGCGGGTTCCCTCTGGGCCAACAGCGGCACTCTGTATATCGGCAACAATGGCGCGGGCAACAGCCTAAGCATTGTGAATGGCGGCGAAGTGGATAGTGGAAGCGCCTGGATCGGGGGCTACAACAACGCATCCAGCAACAACTCGGTCGCCGTGAGCGGCGTTGGCTCGCTTTGGAATGATACCGGCACTCTTTACGTCGGCACCTCCGGCGCCTCCAACAACCTGACCATTACCGGCGGCGGCAGGGTTCTGGATACCATCAGCTATGTCGGATTCGGCAGCGCTTCCAGTAATAACATCGTCCAGGTGAATGGGATCGGAACGGTATGGAGCAATAGTGCCGGCATGAACGTGGGTTTCAACGGATCCTCCAACAGTCTTGCCGTGATCAACGGCGCTCAAGTTTTCAACGGTTCCGCCACCATCGGCTACAGCACATCCGCCAACAACAACAGCATTCTGGTCTCCGGTGCCGGTTCGCTCTGGAGCAACAACAGCTTTGTTCAAATCGGGCTGAATGGCTCTGCCAACAGTTTGACGATTAACAGCAACGGCCAGGTGTTTGACACTTCCGCCTACATCGGCAGGTCCACCAGCGCCGTTTACAACTCGGTTCTGGTGACCGGTGCCGGTTCCCTTTGGAACAACAACGGCACCTTGTCTGTGGGCGAAACGGGTTCTTTCAATAATCTGACGATTGCCAATGGAGGCCACGTGCTTGACCTCACAGGTTACGTGGGCAACGCGAGCGTGGCTGGCAACAATACCGTCCTGGTCACCGGCGTCGGTTCCGTGTGGAGCAACAGCGGCGATTTGATTGTGGGCAACTCAGGCTCCGGAAACAGCCTGATTGTTACCAATGGTGGCCAGGTCTTCAGTGGCAGCGGCATCATCGGGAACAACGCCGGCGCCAGCAACAATACGGTGCTGGTGACCGGCGCGGGTTCGCTGTGGAGCAACACCACCGATCTTTACGTGGGTTTTGGCGGCTCTGGCAATCAGTTGATCATTAGCAACGGCGGGGCGGTGGTGGACGGCAACGGCTACGTGGACCCGGTGACGGCGGGCAGCACGAACTCAGTCCTGGTCACAGGCGCGGGTTCCGTGTGGACCAGCACCAACAATCTCTTTGTGGGAAATTGGGGCTCGGGCAACACGTTGACGATCACCAATGGCGGGCGGGTGGTGGATGTAAACGGTTACGTCGGCAACAACATCGGGGCCAACAGCAACGTCGTGGTGGTGGCAGGAGCCGGCTCGTTGTGGCTCAACACCGGCAATCTCTACTTCGGCGTTCAAGGCGTAAGCAACGAATTGTTTATTGGCAGTGGCGGCACGGTGGAGGTGCTGGGCACGTTCAATCTGGGCACCAACGCACTGTTGATAAACAACGGCAACTTGATCATGCCGGGGATGCAAAATCAGGGCGTCTTCGCGGTGACCGGCGGCGTGGTCACGGTTACGACAATGACCAACCTGGGCGTCTTCCTGCAAACAGGCGGCGTCTTCGATCCAAATCTTTTCGACAACTTCGGCAGTGTCCAACTCAGCGGCGGCACGAACATATCGGTGGCCTTTGTGAACGAAGTCAGCGGCAGCGTGGTGCAGAGCGGCGGCGAACAGGACGTGGGTGTGGCGACCAACTTCGGGACGTGGACGATCACCGGCGGCGCGGCCAACCTGACCAACTTCATCAACATGAGCGGCGGCGTGCTGAACGGCGGCGGAACTTTCAATGTGTCGTCGTTGGGGACACTCAGCAATGCGGGAACAGCAAGCATCGGTGTCCTCAACGTGGCGGCGGGCGGAACGTTGATCAACAGCGGCAGCCTGACCGACCAGGTGTTGGTCAATGCGGGCAATTTTACGATGAACGGCGGATCGCTGAGTGTCGCTGGCGCGATGACCAACGCTGCGGGCGGGACGTTCAATCTGCTGGCGGGCAATGCGGCGGTGCCGGTGCAACTGATCAACGCGGGGACATTCAACCAGAGTGGAGGGATATTCGATCCGGCCTTTGTGGACAACACCGGGTTGCTGACCATCAGCGGTGGCACGAACATGGCGGGCGTGTTTCTGAACGAGGCCGGCGGCCGCGTGGTGCAGAGCGGCGGCGAGCAAGACGTGGGCGTGGCGACCAACTTCGGGACGTGGACGATATCGGGCGGCGTGGCCAACCTGACCAATTTCATCAACGACAACGGAGGAGCATTGACGGTATCGGGCGGAGTGCTCAACGGATTGTTGACGGTGGGGAATACGGGAGCATTCAGCCAGCTCACGATTACCAACGGCGGCATGGTTCTGGGCGCTGGCGACGGCTATGTGGGTTACGGCGCGACGGCGAGCAACAACAGCGTGTTGATCACTGGAGCGGGCTCGACCTGGAGCAACAGCGGCGCGCTGTATATTGGCTATTCCGGCTCCGGCAATAACCTGACTGTGACCAGCGGCGGCCAGCTTTTCAACGACACCGGATACATCGGCTATAGCGGAAGTCCCAGCAACAACGCGGTGTTGGTGACAGGGCCAGGCTCGGTTTGGAACAACAGCGGCGCGTTGCAAGTCGGCTTTTTCGGCTCCGGCAACAGCCTGACCATTGCCAACGGCGGCCAGGTCTTCAGCGCGGGCGCCAACATCGGCGTCGCCGGCTTCGGCGGCTGGACCCCAAACAACAACTCGGTCACCGTCACCGGTTCCGATTCGGCGTGGATCAACAGCGGCCAGGTCACGGTCGGTTATTCCGACTCTGGCAACAGCATGACCATCGCCAACGGCGGCCAGGTGTCCAGCACGGGCGGCAACATCGGCTATACCACGGATGCCAACGGCAACAGCGTGCTGGTGACCGGTGCGGGCTCGGTTTGGAGCAACGACAATTCCCTGTATGTAGGTTACGCCGGCGCCGGCAACACACTGACCATTACCAATGGCGGCCAGGTCTTCAACGGGGGAGGCGGCATCATCGGTTACGGCAGCGCCGCCAGCAACAACGCCGTGCTGGTGACCGGCAGCGGTTCGGCATGGAACAGTCCGACTTCGAGCGTCGGGGGTCTGGGAGCGCAATTCCAAATCGGATACTCAGGCTCCAGCAACAGTCTGACCATTGCCAACGGTGGCCAGGTCGCCGGCTATTCGAGTTTCATTGGCTACAACGCCAGCGCCAGCAACAACCGGGTGTTGGTGACCGATCCCGGCTCGGTTTGGAGCAACAGCGGCACGCTGGAAATCGGCGTGCACGGTTCCGGCAACAGCCTGACCGTCACCAACGGCGGCCAGGTCTTTGGCGCCAACGGCTACGTCGGCTATGCCAGTGACAACAACTCGACGGTGGTGAGCGGCGGCGGCTCAGTATGGAGCAACAGTAACGCGATGTTTATTGGTGTCCTTGGCTCCGGCAACAGCCTGACCATTTCCAACAGCGGGCAAGTCTTCGCCGCCAGCGCCTGCATCGGTCTCTACAGTCCCGTCAGCAACAACGCGGCGGTCGTGACCGGCCCCGGATCGCTTTGGAGCATCAGCGGCGAATTGGACATCGGTACTTTGGGCTCCAGTAACAGCCTGACCATTTCCAACAGCGGGCAAGTCTTCGCCGCCAACGCCTGCATCGGTTACAACAGTTCCGCCAGCAACAACACGGTGGTCGTGACCGGCCCCGGATCGTTGCTGAACATTAGCGGTGAACTGGATGTCGGCACTTTGGGCTCAAGCAACAGTCTGACCATTGCCAACGGTGGCACAGTGACGGCTTCAAACGTCATCGTGGGATTCGACGCCATGGCCACGGGCAACTTCATCACCGTCTCGGGTGGCAATCTTTACGCTACCAACGGCGCGGGCACCGGCACGCTTGACGTGCACAACGGCGCGCTCACCTTCAATGGCGGCCAGATCACCGCCGACTGGTTTTACGCCACCAATAACACCGGTGGCGCGACCAACTCGGTGTTCAACTTCAACTCCGGCACGCTGACCACACTGAACGGCTCGCAGATCGTCACGCCGTCGGGCAGCAACTTCATTATTGGCGCGACGGCGGGCCAGACGGCGACGTGGAATATCCTCGGCGGCACCAATGTGGTCGCGCCGGTGGCTGGCAACACCAGCACTACCATCCTCGGCGGCGTGTCAGGGGCGGCGGGCGTGGTCACGGTGAGTGGCGCTGGCACGGTTTGGACCAACGCCGGTGACCTGTGGGTGGGCGGTGCCGGCTCAGGCAGCGGGTTGACCATCACCAACAGCGGCACCGTGATGGCCTCGAATGTCGTTGTGGGATTCGCTGCCACCTCCACCGGCAACTTCATCAATGTCTCCGGTGGCAACCTTGCCGTCGGCAATGGCGCGGGCACGCTCGACGTGCGAGGCGGCACGCTCAACTTCAGCGGCGGCCAGATCACGGCCGGCTATGTCTATGCCACCAACAACAGCGCCGGCGCGGCCAACTCGGTGTTCAACTTCAATTCCGGCACGCTGACCACGTTGAACGGCTCGCAAATCGTCGCGCCGTCGGGCAGCAACTTCATTATTGGCGCGACGGCGGGCCAGACGGCGACATGGAACATCCTTGGTGGCACCAATGCGGTGGTGCCCGTCGCGGGCAACACCAGCACGACCATCCTCGGCGCAGTGTCAGGGGCGGCGGGAGTGGTCACAGTGAGTGGCGCTGGCACGGTTTGGACCAATGCCGGCGACCTGTGGGTGGGCGGTGCCGGTTCGGGCAGCCAGTTAACCATCACCAACGGCGCTGAAGTAATAAACGCCAATGGTGTTGTGGGCAACGCAGCCGGCGCCAACAGCAACATCGTCACGGTGGCGGGGACCAATTCCCTCTGGCTGAACACGGGCAACCTCAGCGTCGGTATCCTGGGCATCAGCAATCAGCTCATCGTCGGCAGCGGCGCCACCGTGCAGGTGCTTGGCTCCTTCAAGCTCGGTTCAAACTCGGTGTTCTCCAACAGCGGCAGCCTGATCAGCTCCTCCACGGAAATTGACCCCGGCGGCCAGTTGCAGGTGACCAGCAGCGGCGGGCTGGGCACCGGCGCGATCACGAACAATGGCACACTCGTGTTCAACCCGACCGCCATCATGACGGTGAGTAATGTCATCTCTGGCAGCGGTTCGCTGATCGAGAATGGACCGGGCGAGATGGTGCTCACGTCCTCCAACTCCTATAGCGGCGGCACTTGGATCAATGGCGGCACGCAAGCGGTAAAGAACTCTTTTGCTTTGGGCAGCGGCCCTGTGGTCCTCAACGGCGGCGTGCTGAAGGCGGATCCCACCATCATGTATTTTGCCACCTACACGCAGGGCGGAGGCACGCTGCAACTGGCAATTGGCGGGACGGCAACGGCGGGTGTGGATTACGACCAGATCAATGTTGCGGGCGTGGCCACCATTACCGGCGGCACGCTCAAGGTGGTGCCGTATAGCGGCTATGTACCGAAGAATCGCGATCAAGTGCCGCTGCTCGTGGCCGCCGGCGGGTTGGTGGGAACGTATCCCACTTTTGATGACTCGGCGTTCCGAACGAACACGTTGACTCCCGTGAGCGTGTTGTTGCTGACGAACCTGATCTACACGCCGACGACGCTGACGTTGCAGTGGTCGCAACTGCCGTTTTCGCCGTATGCGCTGACGCCGAACCAGCAGGCGGTGGCCCGCAACCTCGATGTGGCGGCCAACGACCCGCGCATGAAGGCCGTGGTGGATTTCCTCGACTATCTGCCGGGCGGCGTGGGTCAGTTGCCGACCGCCTTCGATTTGATTTCGCCCCAACAGTTGGTCCCGATGTTCAGCATGGGTTTTGCCAGCGCCGACGTGCAGGGCTACAATCTGCAGAGCCGGCTCAGCCAGCTTCGAAGCGGCAGCACCGGCTTCAACGCCGGCGGTTTGAGCCTGTACGACCCCACGGGCGCGCGGGACGGACTCAATGCCCTGCCGCAATTCGCGGCCAATCTGCCGGCGGAAGATATGCTGGCCATGAGTCAGGGGACGCTGTATTCGGGCGTGTTGCGGCCGGCGTCCGATAATCCCTGGGGTGTGTTCGTGGAAGGAGCGGGGCAGTTCCTCGGTGTACAGGGGGATCAAAATGCCAGTGGTTACCACATCAACAGCGCCGGGCTCACGGTCGGAGCGGACCGCCGCGTGACGGACAGCTCCACCTATCCGTTCGATCAACTGGTGGTTGGCGGGTCGATGGGCTACGCCAGCAGCTATTCGGATCTGGGTGGCGGCGGGCGCATCAACGTCAACGGCGCACAAGGCAATGCCTATGCGGTCTGGATGAAAGACCCCTGGCACGTTGAGGGCATGGTGGGCGGCGGTTGCAACGTTTACGACACGCGGCGGTCGGCGTTGGGAGGCATCGCTTCCGGCACCACGGAAGGCTGGACGTTGTCGGGGTTGCTCGGCGGCGGCTACGATTGGGAGCAGGGACCGTGGCGATTTGGACCGGAAATGGTGGTGCAATACACGCGGGTGAACATTGACGCCTTTGACGAAAACGGTTCGCTGGCGCCCTTGCACATCGAATCCAGCGGCGCCAATTCCTTGCACTCGCAAGTGGGAGCGCATTGGCAATACCGGGCGAAAGTGGACACCATCGAGTTCACGCCGGAACTGCGCGCCGGATGGCGGCACGAGTATATGAATCCGGACATGACGCTGGACTCGCGGTTTGCGAACGGGGCGGGAGGAATCTTCAGCACGCAGGGGCCGGCGTTGGGAGTGGACAGCGCGGTGGTGGGCGTCGGCGTGTCGGTGCAATGGACGCGAGACCTCAGCACGTACATCAACTACGACACAGAAGTGGGCCGCAGCAACTTCCAGTTGAATTACGTGAGCGCGGGCGTCCGTATCCGCCTCTAAGCGGCTGGAGCTGGTTACAACCCGACACCTTGACGGTCTTGCACCAGTGCAAGCAAACATTCGGCTTCAAATACATCGCAGCATGATGAGCGAGACGGCGAAGCGTTTTGAAAAAAACAATCGCTCGTCGCTTTTGCTCTGGCACAAGATGTGCGTGGCGCATCGTCATTTTGATCCCTTTATGTCCCGCCAGTTCCTGCACAGTGCGTATATCTCAGCCATCGTCAAACGTGAAACGAAAGTGTGCGGCAGCGTGTGGAAATACGACGTCCTTGCCCAGTTTCGCCTTGTCACGCGCCTCCCAAAAGGCTTTGTGATAGCGATACGACCTGAACACCAACGCGGCGGGAATGCGTGGGGCGATGGTTGGGAACAGTTCCATCAACTGCGGAATAGGTGAAGCGAGCGCGGGACGGCTTACGCAGGCAACGCGAGACTGGAAAGCAACGAGCGGAATGTCATCACTCTTGTCATTCTAGCGTTCTCTCGTCGAAACCTGTTGGTAGTAATCGAAGTGAGTCAGAAGTTTCAGCCGTCCGGCGGCGTATTCCAAGAATTTCTGTGTCCAAGTGAGCTGTTCGTCGTAAAAGACGCTCGTCCAGTCGTGTTGGCAATGCGACCAACACCATCCGCCAGTTGAGACGTGGTCAACCTGCGTTCTCAAATACTCGTGATAGGCCGCCCAGTTCTGCCAGCCGTGTTCGCGGCGCCATTGGGCGTCAATCCATCCTTGCATCGGGATTTCGAGAAGATCAGGAAAACCTTGCCGCGCATACCGGAACGGCTGTACGTCCCAGCCAAGGGGAAAGTAGTCGTGGCTGTTGCGGCCATAGGACCGGACGTAGGACATTCCGTGCCGGCCAACGAGTTGGAGAATGTCCGGCCGATCGGCCAGTCCGCGATAGTAGGAATAAGGCGCCGTGATACCCCGGCAGTGAACGCCAAGGTGCCGCCGGAGCAACTCCACCGGACGGGCCAGTTGCTCTTCGATGCGATCAAACGGCAGACCCGGCAGATAAACGTTGTCCGGGCTTTCTTCGAGCACCGTCTTCAGCGGAAAATGTTCGTGAGTGTGCTGGGCAATCTCGAAGAGGCCCGACGCAAGGCAGGCTTCCAGTTGCGCCAGATGGCGCTCGATCTTGCAGCCCAGGATGAAAATCGTGGCCGGCACGCCGACCTCGCGATGAATCTTCAGCACGCGGTCGAGGAACAAATCGGTCGCGTTTTCCGGAACGGGCTGGCCCACCCATTTCTCGCCCGGCACACGGCCGGGGATCCGTTCGACATCGTAGCCAATGAGCAGAGTCCCGCCCATTAGGGTCCTTCCTCCAACCCGACCTGATCGTCCGCGTAGATGATCGTGGCGTTCGGGTGGTTGATGAGATAACTGCCGGGAAGTTCCGGCGTCACGCGTCCCTGTCGAAGCCTGCAGAGCGGCTGCCGCTGTTGCGGGAAGCACGCCAGCAGCACGATCTCTTTGGCGGCGAGGATTGCCTCCATTCCCAGCGTAACCGCCTGGCGCGGCACCTTGGAGTGATCGCCAGCAGCCGTTAGTCGCGCGTTGGTGTCAATCGTCAACTCGGTCAAACCGACGACGCGGCTTGGCAAGGCGGCAAACGCCTCCACGGAGATCGCAGCCTCCGGCATGGGCTCGTTGAACCCGATGTGGCCGTTGAAACCGATGCCCAGCAGTTGGAAATCCAACCCGCCCATGCTGCGAATCCATTCATCCATCGCGGCCGGGCGCGTGGGATCCGGAAAGTGGATGTGCTCGCGATTCATCCCCAGCTTCAGATCGAGCCGGCTGAAAAAGTTCTTCTGCACGTAGCCCCGGTAGCTGAGCGGGTGATCGGCGGAAACCCATTGCCCGTTCGCACCCACGTATTCGTCGAGATTGACCGTGTGCAACTGCGACAGATCGAAGCCGCGGCCGTTGAGCATGCCGGCCAGCCGCTTGTAAAGCGAAAGCATCGTGTTACCGGTCGCCAAGCCAAGGAGCATCGGGTGGTTCTCACGGAGCCGTTGCTCGATGGCGTCGAACGCACGCTCGGCGGCGAGACGGCTCATCGCTTCGTAGTTTTCAACCCGGACCCAGTTCAATGCCATGTCAGTTACCTTTGAAAACCGCCAGACAACCCAGCGCGCACAACGTCAACAGCACGCACGGGATTGCGAAGATCGTCCGCCAACGGAACCGGCCCTCGCGACGCAGCCAGTCCATGATCGCGCCGGCGAATTGCGTACCGGCGAACAGACCCAGCCCATAGACCACGAAGTAGAGCGACTGGGCCGAGCCGCGGATGTCGGGCGGCGAAACCCGGTTGACGTAGATGAACGCCGTGTCGAAGAAGCACGCGAAGGCAAAACCGTGCAGCATCATCGAGACGACCACCAGCCAGCGCGGCCGCGTCAGGGCATACGCGAAATACATGAACGCCCAGGCGAGGATGCCCAGCGCGAGCGTCTTGCCGTAGCCGATCTGCGGCAGGATGAACGGCACGATCGCGCCCATTGAGATCGCCTGAACGACCTGGGCGAGCGTCATCGCCGCCGGAATGTTTTTGGGCGCCACGCCGATATCCTCCAGGAACCGCGACGTGCCGACGAAATAGAACTGCAACTGCGTGCCGACGACGAATGAGATGACCAGAAAGATGGCAAAATCAACGTGCTTCAGCATCCCCAGCGCCTTGAGCGCGGGCAAAACCGTATCGGGAGCGCCGCGCGGCGGCGTGTGCGGCAGTGACAGGGAAAACAGACCCATGACAAGCGAGAAAACCGCCGCCATCATCAACGCATCGCTGCCCTTCACCTGCCAGCGGCCCCAGCGACGCCAGCCCGCGAGGAGCCAGCCGACGAGCACCCACGCCACGCTGCCCCACACGCGGACCCAGAAGTAATCGGTGTCCGGATGCGGCAGATGATGGAAAGCCAGTGAGTTCACCAGCGCCAGCGTCGGCGCGTAGAGCAGCGAATAGATGCCCATCGTCACGAACATGCCTCGGAACGTGCTCCGCTTCGCCGCCACCAGCAGGCATACGGCGCCGACAAGGTGCGCCCCGGCGAGAAACCACTCGGTGGGCATCCAACGATCCACGATCTGGCCCGCCACGAGCGGCGAGAGGATGCACGCCAAGGGCAGCGTTGCATAAATCCACGCCGTCTGCTTCGCGTTCATGCGGAGCGGGCCGAGCAGGTGCGCCGACAACACCGGTCCCCAAGCGCCCCAGACCGTAAACTGGAGAAACATCATCGCGCTGAGACTGAAGTAAAGTTCCCAGCTCATGCGGCTCCTCCCGGTCCGGCGTAACCGGCGAGCCGCTCGGCCGCCAATCGAATGTCACCCAGCCGATTGTCTCCTGCCTCGCGTTCGATCGCCAATACACCGGCAAACCCAACTTCTTTCAGCGCCTTCAGAAAAGCTTCAGTTTCAACTTCACCTTCACACCAGGGAACCTCGGTGCCCCAAGTGCCCGGCTGCTTTGTGCGGACGGCGTCCTTGATATGAACGTGCTTGATCCACGGCCCCAGTGTCCGCACGGCCGCGATCGGATCGCCCTTGCCGTAGAGAATCATATTCGCCGGGTCGAAATTTATTCCGAGCGCCGGATGGTTTAGCCTTTCCAGCAACTCCCTCAAGCAGTTGGCTGTCTCCTGACCCGTCTCCATCAGAAGCGTGATGCCTCGTTGCGCGGCCACATCCGCCAGACAGACCAGGCGATCGCGCAGAAGCCGGGCTTGGGCCGGGTCGTCACTCTCGATGAACCCGGCGTGCATCGTCAGGAAGCGGACGCCGAGTTCGGCCGTGATCGCTGCCGAGCGCACGACCATTTGCTGATTCCGAGGCCAGCACTCGTCCGGCAGGATTCCCCCGGTCGCTCGAATGCTTTCCAAGGATGAATAATCTTCCTGTGGAAAACCAATCGTCGTCGCGCTGATCGTCCATTTCTGCCGGCGAATTGCATCGAGATACGCATCACCGTCTTCCGCGAACACCGGCCTCAGGGACAGGTTGACGTGATCAATCCCCAACTGACGCATTGCTTGGGCGACTTCGTCCGGATCGGCACGGAGCGACCAGCTGCAAACCGCCACGGGCCAGGCATCACACTTTGTATTCATGGCTGACTACGGCTTGATGATCCCAACTTTGTTAAACTCAAAGGCTTTGGGGGAAAGTTTTTCAAGCGGGTCGGGGACGTGGGTTTTGGGATACGGCATGGACACAGTCGGTCTGGCCCAGCGGATGGCGTTGGCAAGCACTCTCAAGACATTCGGATCGTAATAGGTCGGGAAAGCCTCGTGTCCCGGACGGAAATAGAAGAGCCTGCCGTTGCCGCGTTGAAAGGTGAAACCGCTGCGAAACACCTCACCGCCCTCAAACCAGGAGATGAAGATGACTTTCGCGTCGCCCGCAATCATGAACGGCTCGCCATACATCTCTTCGCGCGGCAGCTCGAAATGCTCCGGCAGGCCGGCCGCAATCGGATGAGCCGGATCAATCACCCAGAGCCGTTCCCTTTCCCCGGCCTCGCGCCAGTGCAGCTTGCCGCTGGTGCCGTTGAGGACGCGAAAAATCTTCGACATGTGGCCCGAGTGCAACACGACGATGCCCATGCCTTCCCACACTCGCTGTTGCACCCGCTGAACGATCGAGTCCTCAACCCGGTCGTGGGCGGCGTGCCCCCACCAGAGCAGCACGTCGGTATTTTCGAGAAGCTTCTGCGTGAGCCCGTGTTCCGGCTCATCGAGGGTGGCGGTGCGGATTTCCAGATCGGGCGCGGTCAGTTCTTTCGCCAACGCCCCGTGGATGCCGTTCGGATAGACCGCCCTTACCGACGGTTTCTTCTGCTCGTGGATATACTCATTCCAGATCGTGACGTTGATCTTCGAGTTGTTCATGTCCCATGTCCCTCGTTTTGTGCAAACACCCTGATCTTGGAACGGACATATTCCTTGATTCTATCTTCGACGGGCTTGAAATAAAGATCCAGCGGCATGAATTTCTCGCCATTCTTTGCAAGCTCGGCGGCAACCCCACGCAAAAACATGCTCTGCAATTCCGTGGCGATATTGATTTTGGCGACGCCGCAGGCAATGGCTTTTTTCAATTGCTCATCGGGAACTCCGGTTCCTCCGTGAAGCACCATCGGGATTGTGATGGATTCGCCTATTTCGGAGGCCCGCTGAATATCCAGCACCGGTTCCTTCTTGTAGAAACCGTGTGCTGTCCCGATGGATATGGCCAGGGCGTCAACCCCGGTCTGTTTCACGAACTCGACGGCTTCCGCAGCCGTTGACAACTCGATGGCGCCGTCGCCAAAAGGAACGTGCCCGATTTCGGCCTCAATCGAAACCCCGGATTGGTGCGCAACCTCGACGGCCTTGGATGTCAGCGCGATGTTCTCGGCAAAAGACCGTTGCGAACCATCAATCATCACCGAGGTGTAGCCCAGATCAATCGCCTTTTTGATCTGTTCGACCGATATCCCATGATCCAGATGCAGCGCCACTGGAATCCCGGAGTTCTTCGCGAGCCTGGAAGTCATGGCGGCGATAAGCCCCGCGCGTTCGTCGTTAAACAGACGCTGATACACCTGGATAATGACCGGGGATTTTTCCTGCTCCGCCGCCTTGAACACGGAGAGAAGCGTTTCCAGATTGGCCACGTTAAAAGCCCCAACAGCCCGTTTTTCTTTTCGTGCCTGGGGGAGTATCTCGTTGAACGTCAGCATGGTTGCCATTACCTCGTTTCCTTATTGAATCAGAACCGGATTGATGTTCAGCCATTTGCAAAGCTCGCGGAGTTCCTCTTCAATGTCCGCGTGAATGAGGGAATAGTGATGCTTGAACCCGTCATTCATGATTGTGGCCACCAGTTTCTCCACCGGGCAATCAAACCGGATGTTGAGCGGGTTGCCGCGAACGAACGGCTCCGTGTCCAGGGCGGTTCCTTTGGCAATCAGCATCCGGTAGCCGTCGCCGTCCTCATCCAGTTGCGCCAGCGTGATCGGCCCGGGCTTCAACGGAAACTCATTGACCATGCCCTTTTTGTCGCCGCCGTCCACGCGGAAGTGCTGGCGCATCTTCGTTTCCCCGAATTTCCTGCACAAGGCCGACGGGGCGGCGCCGCAATGCCAGAAGACGGCCGTGTTCTTCGCGTAGTCGAACGAGATAAGGTCGGCGAAGAATGGAATGCCACCGCCGAGGGCCGCCTGCGCCTTCATCAGCACAGCGCCCAGCACGTCGCCCTCGCAACTGGTGACGAGACCGGTGTTGTTCAGCATCCCCATCGAGGCGCAGGGCGCGATGCCGAACACATCGGACCATTCCGGCCAGCAGCGGATGGCATACGAGGACAGGCCATACTTGGCAGCCGTTTTTTTCAGGGCTTCGTATAGTTTCCCTGTGGGCAGGATGTCCTTTTCGACGCTCTTGCAGAACGAGGCGCAACTGCCCCGGACTTCCCCGGCTCCCCTGCGAATCTCTTTATCGCCAAGTTTGCCGGCGGTATCCACGATTTCCAACTGGTCAATGATTTCCACTTCGGCGCCGATGGAGGATCGCAAGCGCATTTCATCGCAGTTGGAAGTGTAGAACCCCGGAACACGCCCGCCCACGAGGCCGATCTTGGTGGAAGCGAGCTCCGCCATGCACTTCAGAACGTTGAGCGGCTTTTCCATGAGTGCGTCCGCTTTCGCGGCGGGGCCGAAAACAAACCCGTATTTCCGGCCCAGCTTCCGCAACGTATGAACAGCCATATTGGCGCCGCAGAAGGAATTTTGCGCCCAGATGCCGCCCGCGGCCGGTTGTTCGGGAGTGGAGAACAGCAGGATCGGGACGTTCAGTTCTCGCGCGATGACCGGGATGATCGCGCCGACCGGAAAGGTTGCGAAATGCACGATCACGGCGCTTGCCTCCTGCCGGTTCAGTTCGCGGCAAACCGCCGACGCTTCCACCGTGGTGGTCGTCAATGCGTTGCCGTGGAGGATTTCAAAAGGCAGTTGTTTCAGCCTTTCCAGCGTGCGTTGCCGGACTCTGTCAATTTCCGGCGTGACCCAGGTTGCCTTGGACAGTGCGATGTAACCTACGGAAAACTTCTTCACTATTGGTCCTTTCTTTGGGCGACCGCTTCTTCGAGCGTAACAATCCGAATCTGCGGGTTGTATTTCGTGAGAGTGGCTTTCACATACCGCGACGGCGTGATGAACAGGTCGTTTTTGAGATTATCCGCAAGCTCACAAACGCGGCGGCAGAGCTTCTCGCACAGTTCGGGGTTCAATTCGTCGAAGACCACCGCGCCCTCGCCGACTGAATAGGATTCCTCGCTGTTGGTGCCGAACGGCACAAGCTTGTAGCCGCACTGCGCGAGGAGCTGCCGCGGCGAGGCGAGGTTGCCGTCGTAGTTCTTCAGGAAGTCGCTCTCCAGATAGAATGCCTTGCGTGCCCGGCCCGCCTTCAGTTTCGCGGAGAGCAGGCATTCGGAGCAGTGCACGACCTTGATGCCGTCGAGCTTGTCCTTCAGGAAATCGTATGCGGACGGTTCCGCCACGATGAGTGTCTTGCATCTAGAAGCAGCAACGGCCTTCTTGAATTTGTCGAAGACCTTTTGTGATTCGCCAGCAAAACCGAGTGTCTCCAGCGCCTTGCCGGGGTCTCCGCCGGAGAGGGTCTTGCAGCCGGAGTAGAGTTTCGCGTGTTCGCCGTAATACAGGACATCGCCCTTGCCCTTGACGGTGAAAGTCGCCCCGCTCAGCTTTTCCGCCAGTGCTTTCACCTTCTCCGGCACAAGCCCCGCCTCGACGATATCCTTTCTCGCGGCAAGGACCAAGCCGACCTCGTCGTAGTGGCTGACGCAGTGATAACGGTTGGCCCCGCTCAACGCGCTACGGTAGACGGTGGCAATGAAGTCGTTGTTCTTCAGGTTCTCATTGTCCATGCGAACTTTGTCGAGGATCAACGCCCGTCCCCTCGGCGTGTCCGCCTCCTGAAAAGTCACGTTGCCGATCGGATCGAGATGGCGGCACATGAAACAGAAACGGCACGCGGCAATCACATCCTGATGTTTGTCTATGTGCATTGGTTAAATTCCTTTCGCCCGGAAGCCCATCTTGCCGGGGTTCATGATGTTGTTGGGATCGAGGACCTTCTTGATGTCCTCAAGGACTTTGAAAGCCGGACCGTAAAGCTCCTTCATGATTCGGCCGAGTTTGAGCCCGACGCCGTGATGCTCGTTGATGACGCCGCCTTCCTTGATGGCCGCGCGGATCGCCATGTCCCAAATCTTGTTGTAGAGTGCGACGGCTTCGCGCGGGTCTTTGGGCGGTTCCTCGATGATGAACCGCGCGTAAAGCATGCAGCCCCATTCATACCAGTGCGAGAAATGTCCGATGAACGCCGCCTGCGGAAAGTTTTCGCGGATGGTGTTCTTCATCGCCCAGTAAACCTTTTCAATGTTGGCGAACGTGGCCACCGTGTCGAGCGTGCCAAACGCCTGCGGCAGGTGGAACATGTAGGGCGGATAGAAAAACTTGTAGCGATGGTCCCACCAAGCCTGTCCCATCTCGGTGCCGAGGTCCTCATGTTCTTTTTCACGACAGATTGCGCATGCCTGTTCCAGTTCCAAATCCACGTTTTTCGCGGGGCCGTCGAAGCCGAAGACCAGATAGGCACCCTGCTTGTCTATGCCGAGCACCCTCTTGATGAGCCGCGCGGTTTCGAGCTCGTCGTAGAGCCGGATCACGCAGGGGCGCAGGCGGCTGGTCATGATCTTTGCGCCGGCGCCCATGGCGTCGTGCATGGTCTTGAAAAGGAAGGCGTGGAATTTTCGCGACTCGGGGATGGGGTGGATTTTGATGGTCGCCTTGGTAACGACGCCGAGCGTGCCTTCGCTGCCGAGGAACAGTTGTGTGAGATCGGGGCCTGAGGCGTGGCGCGGCACGGGAAGGGTGTTGATGATCTCGCCGGCGGGCGTCACGACTTCCAGTGTCATAACCATGTCTTCGATCTTGCCGTATTTGGTGCTCAACACGCCGGTGCCGCGGTTGGCGATAAAACCTCCCAAGGTCGCGCAGGCAATCGAAGCGGGGAAATGCATCGTGCTGTAGCCGGCCTTCTCGATCGCCCACTCCAGATGCTGGGTGTTGATGCCGGTCTCGGCGGTGGCGGTCATCGAGATCGGGTCAATGTTCAGCACTTTGTTCATTCGCTTCATGTCCATCACGATGCCACCGTAGATGGGCAACGCGCCGCCCTGGGAACCCGAGCCACCGCCCCACGGAACCACAGGGATGTTATGCGTGTTCGCGATCTTGAGGATTTCCGACACTTCCCTGGCGGATGCCGGATAGACGACGAAATCCGGCGGAGGCAGTTTCTGGCCGCGGTCGTGCCAGACTTCGGGCACCCAATAATAATCTATCGAGTGGCCCAGCTTGTCCGAATCGCCGGTCTGGACGTGATCGTCACCGACCACCCAGGACAGTTCGCTTCGGATCATTTCATACAGGTAGCTGTTTGGTGGAATCATGATGGTGTTTCTTTTGAGGGTTTGCTTCGGTCAATTGCTTTGATTCACGTTTCGGTAGCAATCCGAGAGCGCGTCGTGGATGTGCCGGTAATGCTTGAATTGGCTGGCGTAGAAGCGGGCGCGTTCCAGATTCGGCGTCAACTGCCGTTCGAGTTTCAGACATTGCCGGACAGCCGCCACCTCGTCTTTGAAAACGCCGACGCCCACGCCCGCCAGCAGCGCGCTCCCGAAGGAGGCATCGCATGAGGACGGGCACTTGACGGGGGCGTTGAACACATCGCACACGATGCTGCTCCACAGCGCGCTTTTCGCGCCGCCGCCAATCAAGATGAATTCGCGGGCTTGCAGGCCCATCTTCTCGATGGTGCGGTAGCAGTCCTTGAGCGAGTAGGCCACGCCTTCCAGCAAGGCCCTGGAAAAATCACCCCTGGAATTGGCCATGCTGATGCCGGTGAAACTTCCCCGCAGATTCGGGTCCCAGTAGGGCGACCGCTCGCCCTGGAGGTACGGGTGAAAAAAGACGCCGTTGCTGCCGGGCGGAGACTGGCCGGCAAGCTCGTTGAGCGCCGCATAATCGGTGCCCGGCGCGCAGAACATATCCCGATACCACCGCTGGCAGACGGCCGCGGAGTTCGTGGCGGTCACGGAATACCACATGCCAGGGACGACGTGCGAATAGGTCAGCGTTTCGGGGTGCGGATGCGCTTCGGAGGTCATGACGTTGACGTTTCCGGCGGTGGCAAGTTTCAGCACGCACTGACCCGGCTCGATGGCGCCGGCGGCATAATCCTCCACAGCCGAATCGCTCGCCCCCATGATGACCGGCAAGCCTTCCGGCAGGCCGGTGTCGCGAGCGGCCTCGCGGCTGATCTTTCCCGCAATGTCTGTCGGCCGTGCGATGCGCGGAAGCGATTTCACGGGAATACCCGCCAGCGCGCAGAGCGCCTCCGACCAGCGGCCATGTTTCATGTCCCAAAAAAGAGTTCCTTGGGCCTCAACGCAGTCGCACGCCATTTCTCCCGTCAGCAGAAAACGGATGTAATCCTTGACGAAGAGAATGTGCCGGGTCCGTTTCAACGCCTGCGGCTCGTTGTTCTTCAGCCACAACATCTGGGGCAGCGTCCAGGTCGGGGTCGGCGCCTGGAAAGCAGTTCGGAAGATCAGATCGAAATGCTTCTCTTTCAGGAGCCGGCATTCCTTCGCGCTGCGCTGGTCGGTCCAGATGATGGTGGGGCGGATCACTCGCAGCTTGTCGTCCAGCAACACGGCGCCATGCGTGTAACTGTCCAGCGCCAACGCTGCGATGCGGTCGCGACGTTTCAGGCCCTTCAGAACGCTGCACATCGCCCGATGCCAGTCGGCGGGATTCTGTTCGGCCCAGGCCGGTTTCGGATGGCTGGTGGGATATTCCGCAGAGGCACTTTCAACCACCGTGCCGGCGGCGTCTATCAGCGTGACCTTGCAGCCGCCCGTTCCGAAATCTATGCCCAAAAACAAATCCTTCTTCATTTTCCCAGAACCCATTTGTGATTCGGATCAATGACCGAGAGGAACTTGCGGTGGTTGCGGCCGGCCATGATCCACAGGTAATACATCGTGTAGCCGGGAGCGTTGATGACGGGATGGTAGCCGCGAGGGATAAGTGTGGTGTCGTTCTGCTTGACCGTGCAGGTGACATCCAACGACCCGTCATCCGTGTAAATCTTCTGGATGCCGTAACCTTGGTCGGGGTTGAAGCGGAAGAAGTAGATTTCCTCCATGTCCACCTCGACCGGCAGGTTGTCGAAATCGTGCCGGTGCGGCGGGTAGCTGGCGTGATTGCCTGACGGCACAAACGCCTCTCCGATGAAAAGGTGCGCCGCCGGAAACGCATCGGTCAGCATCAGGTAAGCGTCGCGCTGATAGTTTTCCTTTCCAATATGAACCTCTTTGACCTGTTCGGGCGCGATCATGTAGGCCGGCGTCTTCAGGCTGGAGGGCGAGGCGGCCCATGCGATCTCGACATCGCTTTCGGCGCGGATGACGTAGCGGGTGCCGCACGGAACATAAACCGTGTGCGGCTTGCCAGAGAAAACGTCTTTCCGTCCGCCGACCTGGTTGAATTGGAAACCCTCGCCGGAAACCGAGCACTGCCCGCCGAGGATGATGAGAGCAACTTCGCTTTGGCCGGAATCGGCGGAATACTCTTCGCTCTTCCGCAGATTGATGATGCCGAACTCGGTCAATTGCAGGTCGCCGTCGCCGACGGACACGATGCGTGTGAAGCCGTCCCGGCGTTCGTAGTGTCGCAGATAGTTATTCATGCTGTTTCAAAAACTCTTCCGTTGTTTTCAGATCGGGAATGCCGGCCCGCCCGCCGAAGCGGGTGCATTTCAAGGCCGCCACGGCCGAGGCAAACCTCAGGCATTTCGGCCACGTCCCGCCGCGGACGTATTCATAGGCGAACGCCCCGTGAAAGACATCCCCGGCGCCGGTGGTGTCCACCACGTTGACTTTGAACGCGGGGCATTTGAAAGACTCGCGGCCGTCAAATCCAATGGAGCCTCCGCTTCCCATCGTAACGGCGGAAAACCTGCAGTGCGCGGCAAAGAGCTTTTTCGCGGCCGACTCCATGTCGGATTGCCCGGTGAAACGGCGGGCAAGTGTTTCAGAGGCAATGATGATGTCGGAAAGCTCGAGGAGCTGTTCGATGCCGGGCACGAGCGTCCCGGCATCCATCGAGACGGTGACTCCATGTTGACGGGCCAGCCTGGCGGCGGCGATGGCAGCCTCTGTCTGGTGGCCGTCAAGATGCAGGAGCTTGCTGGTTCTTATCAGGTCCAGGGCGATCTCGTCCGCCGACAACGGCCGCGCCGTTCCTCGTGTCCATGCGATGCTTCGTTTCCCGCTTTGTTTCTCTATCCAGCAGAAGCCCGCCGCCGACTCGGCGCCCACGCGAATCCTTATGCCGCTGACATCCACACCTTCCGCAGCCAGGCCAGCGACGATCTCGCGGCCCCGTGGATCGTTGCCGACGCAGCCGGCAAACGCCGTCGCTGCGCCAAGTCGCGCGGCGGCGGCGATCGCGGTGGCGGAAGGGCCGCCGCCTTGGATCGCGCTCTGGAGGATTTCGACTTTATCATCCAGCGGAATGCGCGGAACCAGGCAGAGATAGTCCATGCCGCAATATCCCAAGCCGGTGATGGTGGCCTTCGTGCTCATTTCGCGGTCGGCTGCGAGCCGTCGGCTTGAGTCTCGTCGTAGTAATCGCGGGGGAAAGTTGTTTTCGCCGCCACCAGAACGATGAGTCCCGCGATGAAATATGCCAGCGACAGCGAAGCCAGCCCCGCCGTCAGGCCGATGGTGGATTTTGCCCAGCCCAACACCACCGGCGCGAAGGCGCTGACAAAGAAAACCACCGCCAGCATGATGCCAACCGCGGAAGCCCGGAACCGGGGCTCGATGACGTCAAAGAGCGCGGCGTAGGGATTCGAATCATAAATCCCCCGGAAAAACCCGAATCCAGCCAGCGCGGCGTAGCAAAGGAGCAGGTTGTCCGTGAGACCCATCAGGCAGATGAACGGCGCGCCCAGAAACAGGCCAATGCATTGCACCTCCAGCCGCACCGTGCGCCGGTGCGTTGCCAGAACATCCGAGACCTTGCCGCCCAGCAGCACGCCGATCATGGCGGCCGCGTGATGATAGAACATGGAAGAGAAGCCCGCATCGGACAGCGACAGCTTGAACTTCTCGTGGAGAAACGACGGCATCCATGTGATGTAACCGATGCCGGCAAACAGGAACAAGCTGAACGCCAGCCACAAGGCCCACACTGTCGGCTTGCCGGCGATGGCTTTCAAGACAACCGACAACGGTATTCGTTCCTGCTTCGTTTGCGCGGTGGCTTCCTCCGTAAGGCCGACATCTTTCAGCCGCACCATGATGATCAGCGCCAGCACGACGCCCGCGGCGCCGAAGAAGTAAAACGTCATTCGCCAGCCAAAGTGTTCGCCTATCCAGCCCGCGATGAATCCGCTCGAGATCAGTCCCACATAAATCGCCGTCTGGTGGATGGACATGGCCATCGCCCGTGTCTTGTGGTGATACTGGCCGATGAGGGAATTAGCCGACGGAAAGTAGAACGCCTCGCCGCCGCCGGTGGCGAGGCTGCGAAAAACAACCAGGCTCGCCAGACCCGTGGTCGCGCCGGACAGGATGGTACCGGCGCTCCAAACCAACAGGCTCCAAAACACAATCCATTTGCGCCGGTAGATGTCACCCAGGTAGCCGGCCACCGGCACCAGCAGCGCATAACACCAAAGGAAGATTGAAGCGACCAATCCCGCCTGGACCGGGCTTAGTTTCAGGTCGGCGGACAACAACGGCAGCACGACGTTGTAGGCCTGCCGGTCGGCCTGGTTGAAGAAGAACGCGAACCAGAGCAGGACGATCAGTTCCCACTTGTAAGGAAGAAACTCCTTCTTTGTCATTTCGTCGGCTCTTTCCTTGCCTGCATGGCGCTAGTCTTTGCCGGGGACGGGCGCCTTGTTTTCCGTCGGCAGGACAATGTCCTCCGTGCCCTCGAAATCCGCCGCGGCGGGTTTGAAGGCGAGGTTATAGAATGGCGACTCCGTCTGCGTGAGCAAGTCCGAGAGCCGCACAATCTGACCGGTGTAAGCGGAAATGCGCCCCATGATCGCCGTCGCGGTGGAGGTGGCTACGCTCTCACCCTCGTTCAGCACGTTGCCATCGAGAATGCTTTTCAGCATATCGGCGTGTTCCAGATCGTAGGGACTGCCCTCATGTCCAACCTCTTCAAAGGCCACTTCTTTGCCGTCGAAGCGGCGCACTTTGCCGCCACCGAGAATCTCCGCCGCGTCCGTGGTGAGAAACTCGCCCACGCGATCATAACACCCCGGAATCTGGCGACTCAGGCTGTGGATGTGCACGCCCTCGCCGTAATCGTAGTCCACGCTGAAAAAATCATACTGATTGCCGGTCGGTCGCCGCAGGCGCGCGCCAACCCCGATGGCCGTCAGCGGCGGCCGTCCGATGAACCAGTTGGCGACATCAAGGTTGTGCACGTGTTGCTCGACGATGTGGTCACCGGACATCTCAGCCCAGTTCATCCAGTTGTTGGCCATATAACCGGCGTTCGTGTCGGTTGGGCGTCGCGGCCGAATGCTGCCGCGAGCCTGGCACCAATAAACTGTGCCGCTCAGGATTTTTCCGAGTTGTCCTTTTTGCAACGCAAGAGCCTGGCGCAGATAACTGGCCTGGTGCCGCCGCTGCGTGCCGGCCACCAACGCAAGCTTCCTGGCCTTCGCCGACGCGGCCGCCGCCAGAAACTGGCGGATGCCCGGCGGATCAACGGCCACGGGCTTCTCCGCAAAGATGTGCTTGCCCGCCGCCACTGCCGCCGCGACATGCACGGGCCGAAACGCCGGCGGCGCGGCCAGGATCACAAGCTCACAATCGGTCTCCAGCAGCTTCTTGTAACTGGCGCCGCCGCCGAAGGCGAACTTCTCATCGGCGCCGTATTTTTTGGCCGCGGCCTGCGCCTGGTCGAGGAAGTAGTCGGCTGTGGCCATGAGCCGGACCTCGACGTTGAGCGATTTCGCGGCGATCCGGAGGTTCGCGAACGCGGCGCACGCGCGGCGGCCCGATCCGATCATGCCCACCTTGAAGAGCCTCGGTGCGCCCTGGCCGGTCACGACCGACGGCGCCGCCGCCATGGCGGCCGAGAGCGACGCCGCCGACTGGATGAATTCTCTGCGGTTTTGCATGGTGGTTTTTCTCCTGTCTGCGTTTTGTGCAGTTGAACGCTTCCGTCACGGCGATTGCTATCGCAAAATACACCTTGCGGTCAATACAAGGACGCGTAAACTTTGTAAGATTTTGCGTCACCATTTACAACACCGTGACTGACGGAGAAAGACGAACCGATGCTCGCTCGCAAATGCCCGCAAATCGCCCTGCTGATAGACACGGCAACGGATTGGGGGCGAAGAATAATCCGCGGTGTCGCACGCTACGCTCAACAGCAAGGCGGATGGGACCTCTGGCTGGAGCAACGGTGTCAACACGCTCCCGGCCGCCTGCCCCCCGGCTGGCGCGGCGATGGCATCATTGCCCGGGTGGCTGATCGCTCGCTGGCCCGGCATCTCACCGCGTCACGGGCCATCGTTGTCAATGTTTCGGCGGCCAGAATTCCGGGCGTGGACTTTCCCACAGCCACGGCCGATCTTCGCGTGGCGGCGCGGTTGGCGGTGGAGCACCTTTTGGATCAGGGCTTCCGCAACTTCGGTTACTTCGCTCCACTGGGCTTGTCGTATGTCGAGGTTCACTACGAAAGCTTTGCGCAAACGCTGGCCGAAGCGGGCCGCAGTTGCTCGCTTCTCGCGGCACACCGCCGCGCAGGACCCAACGCCACCTGGCGCAAACGGCAAAAGGATCTTCAACAGTGGCTTAAGTCGCTGCCCAAGCCGGTCGCCATTCTCACCTGGACCAGCGAACGCGGGCGCGAGGTGCTCAACGCCTGCCACGAGCTGGGCTTTCTTGTCCCCGAACAAGTCGCTGTGCTCGGCGGCGATGAAGACGTTCTGTTGTGCGAAACCTGCAATCCGCCCCTTTCAGGCGTTGCGTTGACGTCCGAACGCATCGGATATGAAGCCGCAGCCTTGCTCGACCGCCTGTTGAAGGGGGCGCGCCCACCGGTCGCACCTATTTTAATCAAGCCAACCCGGGTGGTTGTGCGGCAGTCCACCAACACCCTGGCCATCCATGATCGGAATCTCGCGCAGGCCATTGGTTTCATCCGCAGCCATGCCGCCGAACCGATCCAGGTGAGCGATATCCTGCGCGCGGTGCCCATGTCTCGCAGCAGTCTGGAACGCCGCTTCCAGCAAACACTGGAGCGAAGCCCCGCCGAGGAGATCCGGCGGGTGCACCTTGAACGCGCCAAGCAACTGCTCGCCGACACCAACATGCCTGTTCCTGACGTGGCCGACGCCTCCGGTTTCCAGTCGCGCGAATATCTGGCCTGCGCGTTCAAACGCGCCACGAAGATGACGCCACGGGAATACCGCGCACGGGTTCGCGGCCGATGAATCTTCCCGGCATGTGCGGCATGATTGTGTGGCGTGTCGCTGCCGCGCGTTTATTTTCTGATGCGCGTCCCACGTAATCGCGTCGGGGCGGCTTTGACTTTGTGCACCGGCGGCGGCAGGATGGTGATGAGGCGTTTGGCGAGCATGCTCTTGCCGGTTGCCGGAATTCCAAGAGCGAACATCTCCAGGCAGCCAGTCATGTTCAGCGATTGTCAGGTTAGCACACGCACGGTCATCATCATCATCGCGGGAACAGCTCACCCCATGTGTATTTCACGAACGGTTCGTCGCACGCCAGACGATGGCGCGACGCGTTGGCAATCCACAACGTCAGCGTTGGCGGCTCAAAAATCGCGTCGTGCAGGTTCGATCCCCTTGCCACGCCGCGGGCGATGATGCGCTGCATTTCCTCCGGACCGATCCGGCCGTGCAACTCGCGCACGCGTTTGACCAGCAGCTTGTAGTTGTCACCCGCGCTCAGCAGCACCGCGTCCTCTACCGGCTCCGGCAGCAACGGCACTGCCTCGGCGGGCTTGAGGACCTGAAATTTCTCCGGTGTCGCCGCCACGCCGCGCGCCGTGCGCGATTTGCCATCGCTAATGACGTAGTAATATTCGCACGTCCGCGGTCGGTGGCGCATGTAATCGAGCGCCTCTTCCAGCGTGTCGCAATTCTCCAGCGCGCCGCGCAACAATTGCGCCATCGGCGTGCCATCCCAGTTACCCTCGCCGCGGCCGCCCATCTCGCCGATCGCCACTTGCTTTTCGTTCATGCCCGTGACACTGCCGATGAAGCCCGCGTAGCTGACGTTGACGAACCGCCGCGCGCCCTCGCGCTCGACGGCCATCGTCACTGCCTCGTCCTGCAAGCCGGCCTTCGTCATGTAATCGAGCACACGCGCGTGTAACAACGTGCCACCACGCGTCGCCTTGCCGAAAACCGCCGCGCCGCTGCAATGGAAGAACTCGGGAAAGATGTTGGCCACCTGCACCATTGCCAGCGGCAGTCTCGCGCCGTCAGCCAACCCGCGCATTTCATCGAAATACTCCGGCGCGATGAACGGTCGCTGCCGCTCGACGAGTTTGGCCGCTTCATCGAGGAACCATTGGCCCTTCTCAATGGAGTAGTAGAACCCAACACCGTAGATGACGCGTTCACAAAGCCGCTTGATGTTCGGCGCCAACAACCGGCCGTGTTGCAGGCCGATGTCGTAAGGCTTGCCGCGCAGCCGCAGCACGCGCCGGCCGTTTCTGATTTCGAGTGAACCGTTGCCCTCGCGCTGCAATGCGTCGGCGTCGCGCGGCACCTCAACCAGTTGAAGCGTCAGGAGGCGCAGCACCGCGGCGAGGCTGCGGTCCATGTCGGTTGCCTCGACACGCGCTGGCGGTTTCAGTGTGCCCGTCGGGCCAGCCGCTAGCGCGGAGTTGCTAAGTGGCTCGCGATGAAAAACAAGAAACCATTTCCCATGCCGGACCTCGCGCAGCAACAGATCGCTGCACGCCACCTTGGCGTATCCGTCGGCGAATCGAATATCCCAGCACCTTTCGCCTTGCGCATTCGTCACGCCGATCACCAATGGATGCAGCCACAATCCCGCCGCGAACCGCTTCCATGGCGTCATGCCTGATAACGCATCGGCCACGCTCGCAAGAGCGCGGCGGCTCTCGGCAAAATCGCAAGCCCCGCCCGCAAAATGAGCCTTCGTCTCAGGAGCGGAAATATGGGTTTCACCGCCGGAACTCAACTCGAAGAAGTGGTTGTCGTAATTCACCACCAGCCGAAATATGGGGAAGTCTGCCCCCGCAAAAAGCTCCACACTACCGACCATCTTCTGCTTCGGCACAAGCTCGCGCGCCTCCAACTTCACATACTGCCCGTGCAACCGCTCCGGTTCCCGCAGCAGCGCGGCGACGCCATCATAGCTCGACCAGAAGATCCGGTTCGCAGCCGCCCAATCCAGCAGCACCGTTCCCAGCACGACTGCGGTCAAAATGGTGATTCGACGTTTCATTCCGAACTGCACGCTTATAGCTTAATCGGCCGGCCCAAAGTTTCAACACTGGATGCTGCTAGTGCGTTTTCATCATCCCTGTAGCCGTCGAAAACCCGCATTTTCGGGATGTTTTGAGCATTTTATGGCTACACTATTGTTTAATCCGCTCTAGTGCAGTAGCAGCCCGGGAATTCTGATCCGCGTTTTCTTTTTTTACTTGGTGTGTGTCCAGTGTCCGCGATCAGCAACAGTTGACCGCAGGATCAGTTGGGAGATCATGCTCGTGTTCGTTGATTCGACAATAGCTTTTCGACAAATCGCGGCTTGCGCAGACGCAATTCACGGATGTATTGGGTAAGATGTTTCTTGGTTAGAGGCGCACAATCATGTCCCTCAACAAACCACCAACCGATGCCGACGGACATAAGCGGGTGCTTGCTTCGATTCTGCGAACGAAGGGCCATCTCTATCGGGTCGAGGCAGCGACGGCAGAACAAAATAACATTCGAGGATAGATGCTTATGAAACCAACTCTGTGGTTGGCGATCTTGTTGTGTTTCGCATCGGCGAGCGGTTTGGGTGCTGCCACCGAAACAAACACGGTCTGGTAGGTTGGCGCGGCGGCAGTGAAAATCACGCCGCAGAAAAGCATGTGGATGGCCGGCTACGCAGCGCGCACCAACGCGTCGCAGGGCGGCGCGCAGGATTTGTTTGCGAAGGCACTGGCGGTCGAGGACACGGCGGGCGCGCGACTGGTGGTCGTCACGTATGATCTCCTCGTCGTGCCGCGCACGCTGCGGCAGGCGCTGGTCAAACGCTGTGGGGGAGCTTATACCATTTAGAGTTTGCCTTTGCACTGTAGCGGCGGTCTATGACCGCCGAATTGTTGGCGATTCAAGGACCGGCGGTCATAGACCGCCGCTACAGTAATGGTGCAGTTTCAATCTACAACCGGTATAATGCGATCTCGTGTCGGCCGGCGGGGACTTCAATCGCGACGTTTTTCTCAGCAGTCTTGCCAGCGACGACAAGTTCGCCGTCCAGCCGGATTTCCAGAACGCCGTGCAAGACCTTGCTGACATGCACGATGAACCGGCCCGGTTCGGGTCACTGCGGGTGTCGGGAATCTCACTCACTCCAAATATGGTTTCAACTGAATGAAGTTGATGATGAGTTCTTCGCCCGGGACAGCCTTTTCGTCGTTGAAGGCGATGACTTGAGTGGAGGACTTGGCGCGGAAGATGATGCGGTTGAGGTTGATCTGGGCAACGCTGTCGTTGTGCTTGTAACGGCCGGCGTCGCGCCTGTCGATGTGGACGAAACTTTTGTCACCCAGGATATCAGCGCCTTCCAGTTCCGCATGGATGCCGTATCGGCGCGGATTGTAATTTTTCCCGATGACATCTTTGCGGTCGGCGGTGACGAACTGCAGGCAGTAGGCTTTGCCGGCTTTCAGGCCATGCACGGTCTGGCTGATGCGGTTCGGTTTGCCGGTGTTCCGGGTCATTACACAGACTGTGTCGCCCGCCTTGCCGCCGCCCCAGCGGCCCTGGCTGTTCTTGCCATAGCCGGCGATTGTGTCCGGGCGGATGGAGCCTTCGGCGGCAGGCGACAAATCCCAGCGATTCAAGCCGTCCTCAAAGTCACAATTCGCCAGGAAGCCGGGGGCATAGCTGAAACCGTAACGGGCGGACAGCATGTCTCTATTGCCTTCAACCGCATAGTGGCGCATGAGCTTGAAGGACCAGCGTGCCAGCTCCTCGTCGCCATAATACGTCCCCCAATAGCCCGTGGTGGCAAGTCCTGCGAAATCCGGGCTGTTGGCAATCAGGTTGACCTGCATGTCCAGGTAATACTTGAAGTCCACCGCTGGATCGTGCTCCAGGGAAATGATGGGAATCTGGTTGAAATTACCGAAGATGATCCCGGTTCCCGCCGCGGCGTTGGGAAAGAAGGCGTTGAAGCGGCGCAGGGTTTCACCGATCATGTCGTCGAGATAGGCGGCAGCCGCTTTTTCGTCGGCTTGTGGATGGCAATAGGCTTCGAACAGCAGCCGACCGCGGCCTCTGGAGACGTTGAGGGCGGCGGACATGAAGTCCGTATGCAGGGAGGCGATGCTGGGTTTGCCGACGATCCAGGTATAAACCGAACGATTTTCGGGGTTGCGCAGTCGCCACAGGGCTTTGGTGTAGTTCTCGATGGTGGTGCGGCCGAAAAAGAGTTCGTCGCTGGTGAAACCGTCGTATTGCGGCTGGGTCATGCCCGCGTGTTTTTCCATGCGGTCCTGCACATCGGCGGGATCGTTCAAAGGAACGACGTTGAAGTTGGCCAGCCACTTGAGGCCGCGGGCTTTGGCTTCGGTGAGAGCTGCGCCCGGCAGAGCACCGCCATTCAGGGTGGTCACGGCGCAGAGGATATGCTTCTTCATGAAGTCCCAGCCATAGCTGCCGTTTTCCTTGACCTGGGAGTTCGCGCATGGGGGATAGTCGAAAATCTCGGGGACGGAGCGCACGAGCAGGCGCGCCTCGGAGGTGTTGCCACTGACTGTGATGCGGTGCTCACCCATGGGAAGTTCGCGGAAGGCTTCCAGACGCTCGGTGGTGGCAGTGATCACCGGATCCTGGTCATCAATCTTGACGGTCAGTCCTAGAGTGGGTGCGACGGTGGTGAAGGCCACGAAGATCCAGCCATCGCGGGGGTTGACGAAAGTGAATGTCTGCGGCGCCGGTGTGTTTGGAACCGGCACGCTGAGGACCTCGGCAACCAGGTTGTTCAGTGGCTTGATGGTACTGCGGTTGATGTTGGGGATTTCGATGATGCTGATGGAATAGGCGCCATCGAGAACCGTCTGGCGTGTTCCGCAGTGACGCAGGACAGCTTTCAGCGAATAATCGCCGCAGGGGAGTCCAGCGAGTTTGACGAGGATCTTCCCGTCTTTGAGCGGGACAGTTTGCCGGGGGATGCGATCTCCGCCGACGGTGGCGAGGCATTCGTAGGCTTCCTGTTTCTCTGGCAGGGTTCCGAAGAACTTGAAAACCAACTGCGGGTTGGACCGGGGGATTCGGTTGAGCAGGGGTTGGAAGGGAACCAATCTGGGGCCGGCGATGACGGACATCTGCGAGGTGGAGCCTTTGCGCGCCCCTTCGCTGATGGCTTCGAGTTTGAGATCGGCAAAAAGGATTTCGCCGGTCAGATCGCTCGCAAACATGGCCAGACCGTATTCCTTGTCGCGGGAAGGGAATAGGGTGAAGGTTTTTTCCATGAAGGTCCATTCGGAATCGGCGGGGAGTCCCTTGAAACCGACATCGGAAACCCATCCGCCGTTATGGACAACCAGGCCGGCATGGCGGCTTTTGAAGCCCTTGGTCTTGATGTAGGCGCTGAGCCTGTATGTTTCGCCGGCCACCAAGGTCATGCCCTGCTGGCGCACGCTTATTCCACCGGACTTGCTTCCGTCGCCTTGCAGGACGATGCAAGGTTTCTTGCCCTCGGGGCCTCCAGTGCGATGATAGACCACATTCTTGGTCGAGGACGGGTTCCAGAATTCGGGAAAGGCAACCTGTTCGGCGTCAAAGCTGCCATTGACCAGCAGGTTCTCACCTTCGGACACCGCCGCATTCACAGAGATTGACAGGATTGCGACACCCAGTAACGCGACAAACCATTTCATTTTCTTTTTCTCCTTTTGCATCTGCCGAACAATTCAGGATTGGGACACCGTTTTACATCGCCGGCCGGGTGACGAAGAACACGGCCTCCCACGGTGCTGACGTGACTTCGCTTTTTCGAGCCACCTGATATGTCAGCCCGAGCCGAGAAGGAAGATAAAAAACTGTCGGCATACACCCAAAAACTTGCAACCCGGACTTGCAACCTTTTGCCAAATTTTGCGCTGACCGCTGATGACTCAGGATGACAAAATACTAACTTGTTCAACGGTTGCTGATTGGTGATGACTGCTGAAGACTCAGGCAAACAGACCTGTGTTAATTAGGAAACTCCTGCTCTGGTCCACTGAGCAACAGGCGTACAATCCGCAATCTTACACCTGCCATCACCCGACGCGAGACTTAAGTGTGGCACCAGAGTGTGAAAAAACACGCTCTTGCGCGGCTTTGCCGTGTTCTGCGCCTTCCAGGAGGCGTTGTAATAGCAACGGTCCAAACACGGAGATTTCGGGATCCACCAATCTGGCTCCTCATCCCCAAAGAAAAGATCCCATGACCGCAAAAGCAGGAGAATGGCCCGTGGGCAAGATCGTGCCGCGCGTCGAAGCCGTTGTTGCACAGTCCGTGAAGCCGGTCGGATCGGAAGACATACGGCGGGTCACTGACACCATCCCGCTCCTCTTCCTGCGGTCTTGCATCCGGCGGGGTTGCGGAAAAGATGGCGGTGCGCAGACAGCGGACATTTCAAAAATGTCCAACTTTCAGTTTCAATCCTAGTCCCGGCTGCGCCGGGTCAGGCGGGAAAGGAGACACTGCCGATACTTGACGCCACGGCGGGAGCAGAGCAAGGCCAGACTTCCCAGTCCCACCAGAATCGTCGTCGAAGGTTCGGGCACAAGAAGGGTTGTGAACCCATTCGGATTACCGATGCCATCATAGTAAGTTCCGACAATATTGACGCCGGAAACACCGCTGGCGTAAGTGCCACCCACCTGCAACGGATGATCCAACGTGGTGTAGGTGCTGCCGTTGTAGAGAAAGCCGTGCGCGGCACTGTTGTTGTCCAAATAATATCCGACAATGTTGGTGCCGGAAATGCCCTGGGCGAAAGTGCCCTTCACCCCCAACGGATCATCCAGCGTGGTGTAGATGCTACCGTTGTAGAAAAAGCCGTGATTGTTGGTGTTGCTGTCCACGTAATACCCAACTATGTTGGCACCGGAAACGCCGTAGGCGTAAGTACCACCCACCCCCAACGGATCATTCAGCGTGGCAAAGGTGCTGCCATTGTAGAGAAAGCCGTTGGCCAAGCCGCTGCTGTCCAAATAAAACCCGACAATGTTGGTGCCGGAAATGCCGTAGGCGTAAGTGCCGTTGACCCCCAACGGATCATTCAGCGTGGCAAAGGTGCTGCCGTTGTAGAGAAAGCCGTTGGCCAAGCCGCTGCTGACCGAGTAATGCCCGACAATGTTGGCGCCGGAAATGCCGTAGGCGAATGTGTGCACCCCCAACGGATCATTCAGCGTCGTAAAAGTGCTGCCGTCGTAGAGAAAGCCGTTGGCCACGTTGGAGTTGTCCCAATAGAACCCGACAATGTTGGTGCCGGAAACGCCGTTGACCGATGTGCCTCCCACCCCCAACGGATCATTCAGCGTAGTGTAAACGAATTGCGCCCCGGCCGGGAGGGCGGCTGCGACAGCCAGAAACGTCAGACAGAGCAACGTCCTGGCACCAGTTTTGGGTCTCATGCCTTTCGTTTGAGCCATGCTTGTCAAGTTTTCGCGACATGTCAAGAGAGCATTGCCCCGCCTGCGGCATCATGTCCCGGCCGTCAGGCGGCGTCATCACGTTGACCGGCTTCCACGCCCCGTGCCTGGCGCGGAGTCGCCAGATAACCGGCGGGCGCAAAAGCCGCCACTGGTCGGTGCGCGGCGGGAGTTAATTCAACAAGACCCGCCTCGTTTCTTTGGACAACGGGGACCCCCCGTCTTGGAAAACCGTTGCATTGCGAGGCGCAACCGGCGTAAGGAATGAGCGCGCGACGGCCGGACGGATGACGACATGAAAGGCAACGGACGCACCCACAACTTCCGGTTTCTGCTGGCACTGGCGATCCTGACGCCGCTGGTGGTTGCCATGACGACCGTGGGCGTCGCGACTTTCTATCTGGGACGGCTCTCCGCAAGCGAACTGACCGAAACGATCGTCCAGCAAACCGTGGGCCGCGTGAGCGGGCAGGTGAAACAACTGGTAGACATCGCGCAGGACCAGAACACGCTGAATCTGAAAGTCATGGCTGGCCACCCGCCGCGCGTCGGCGACTTCCAACGCCTCGCCGCCTCGCTGACGCCGTCGTTCGAGGTGCATGAGGAGTTGGACAGCGTTTACTACGCCGTGGAGGCCACGGGCGAATTCTTTGCCCTGCTGCGCGAGACCAACAAAACCGTCAGCCTGCTGGAGCGCACACTGGACCCGGATGGCCAGTGGCACCGCCGGGTTTCTCGTTGGAACGAATCCGGCTGGCAGTTCGACCAGGAGTTTCCCTGGGACAAATACGACCCGCGGAAGCGTCCCTTCTATCAAGCCGCCAAGGACGCGCTGGAAGAGGCGAAGAAAAAGCCGCAGCAGGGGCAACCTCAAGGCTGGACGCAGACTTACGAATTCTGGCAAGACCGCCCCGGCGACCGCCCAATCATCGGCGTGACCTGCGCGACGCCGGTGTATGACGACGCGGGCCGGTTGCAAGGCGTCTGGGGTGTGGACCTCGACACGCTCTCGCTTTGCGATTATCTCTACGCCATCAACCCCGAAGTGCCGGGCTACCCGTTCATTGTCGAGGAGAAAAACGACGGCACGCGCCGGGTGATCGCACATCCCGACCGAAAAATGGTGGTTGACGCGAAAGGCATGTTGCTGCACGACGTCAGTGAAATCCGCGACGAGGCTGCGAAGGCGATGCTGCAACAGATTCCGGGACGGTTTTCAACTCTCGCCAGCCGCGCGGTTCACTCCACCGATCCGCTGCGGTTGTCGCGAGTCTCGGAGGAATCGGTGTCGGCGCGCACCAAGACATTCGAGTTCACCGACCGCGGGACGAACTACATGGGAGGATATTTTATTGCGGGTCTCAAGGAGCGAACGCTCATCGGCATGGTGCTCCCCAAAAACGAAGTGATGGGACGCGTGAACCAAAACGTCGCGTGGTTCATCGTCATCTTCGCCGCCGTGCTGGCCGCGTCGGTTCCCGGCATCTTCTGGCTCGCGCGCCGCGCTTCCCGCCCGCTCGTGGAGTTGCAACGCGAAGCGCACGCCGTGGGCCGCCTCGAATTCGCGCCGTCCGCTCCGCCGCATTCGCGCATCCGCGAAATCCGCGAGCTGGGCCACGCGATGGCCCTGATGAAGACCAACCTCCGCTCGTTCCGCAAATACGTCCCCGCCGACCTCGTCGGCGACCTCGTCCGCAGCGGGCAAGAAGCGATGCTCGGCGGCGAGCGCATCAGTGCCACCATTTATTTTTCCGACATCGTCGGTTTCACGCCGATCGCGGAACGACTCCGCTCCGAGGAAATCGTCGAGTATCTTGGCGCCTACCTGCAGGCCATGAGCGACGGCGTGGCACGGCACGGCGGCACGGTGGACAAATTCATCGGCGACGCCGTCATGGCGTTCTGGAACGCCCCGCGTCCAAATCCCGCCCACGCCGCCGACGCCTGCCGCGCCGCGCTTGCCAACCAGCGCCTGCTCGACCGCCTCAACGAGGAATGGAACGCCGCCGGCAAACCTGTCTTCCGCACCCGCATCGGCCTCCACACCGGCCCGGTCGTTGTCGGCAACATCGGCAGCGAGCTCCGCATGAACTACACCGTCATCGGCGACACCGTGAACCTCGCCAGCCGATTGGAGCAACTGAACAAACTTTACGGCACGCGCATCCTCATCAGCGAAACCACCCGCGCCGCCGCCGGCGCGGCCATCAGCGCGCGCCCCGTGGATCGCGCCAGCGTCAAGGGCAAGACCATCGTCGTCACCGTCTATGAACTTCTTTGCGAAGCCGAAGCCGAAACGCCGGAGCAGGCAGAGTTGAAACGCCTCACCGGGGAGGCCTTCGCCCACTACCAGCGTGGTGACTACGCGCCCGCCGCCGCCGCCTACCGCGACCTGCTGAAACGCTGGCCCGCCGACGGCGTCGCCACCGTCCTGCTGAAACGCTGCGAGGACCTCGCCGCCAAACCACCGCCCGAGCCGGCTGCGACCAGCGTGTAGGAGGAAACCACTGCACGGCAGTTGGGTTGGGGCGATAGAAGTTTCCCCCACAACCGCCGCCACCGCGCTCGTCCCCTCTCCAGCGCCGCCCGTTGGATGGTCACGCGGCGGGCCGTGAAAAATAAGAGAATTTACCTTGACATAATAGAGAATTTCTGCTACTCTGCGCCCGACAATGACTGGCGGAACGTGAAACGTGAAAGACAGAGGGCAGATGGAATACCGGGAGGCGGTCGTGAGAAAAGGCGCAACGGGGCGCCCATGCCGCAGCGCGGGTTTCCAACCTGCGGTGTCGCGCATTTCCAATCCGCGGGTTTGCTGCCAACGAAACCCGGTTTTTGGTGTGCGGCCACAGCCGGCTGGAAGCCGGCGATACAGCAGGTTGGTAACCTGCGCTACACCCGCTCGCCGGTTCCATCCGGTTCGTTCCGACCCAATCCGACCCGATCCGGGTGAATCCGGCCGCATGAAAGCCGTTGGGGATTGCAATTGCACGATAGCTGGAGCGGCCAGGTGGATCGCGACCTCCGGGCGCGATGGCCGCAGGCAAGAGAAAAAGGCGCGCTTGAAAAGCGAGACGCCCGGCTCAAGCACCGTGCTTTCGCTTCTCAACGACTATCGCGCCCGGAGGTCGCGATCCACCTCGTTGCCCGACCGCATCGGGAGGTTAAATGAAAGGCGAAAGGCTGTTTTCGACGCACGAATCCGCCTTTTTGCAGACTTTCAGCGCTTTTTGCAGCCCGTCCATGTGGTTTTGAGTCCCCATGCTGTATCCAAGTCTCGTTGCCGGAAACGGTTCTGCCGGCAGGAACGAACGTGCAAAACTAAGCCAAATGGTGGCCGCGTCCAAAACCGAAAAACATCTTTTTTCCGCAGGAATACGAACTTTTTGATTTCGTCCAACCTCCATGAAAAAACATGTTTTTGCGAAACGAACCCAAATAGAGAAAAACGCGGGTCTGCTGCAACCGACTGCAATCCCGCGGGTTATTTGAGAACTTTGTGGCGGCGGTTGACGGTGGCCGGAGCAAAACGAACCCAAATGAAGCCTTGGAAAGAGCGTTCGGGGCGAGGGTCTGTGGCCACGGAGCCAAGTCCGCCAGAGACGCGAGAGAGGCACGTTGCGGAAACGGTTCGGGTGAGGGGCCGCGGCGACTGCATGGATACGGTTCAGGCGAAAGGATTTTGCCTTGATGGGCCGGGGCAACGACGTATCCTCGCGGCGTTGGCTGCTCCTGAGAGAACATCAACTGAAGAACGACCATGACCACGAACAAACAAACCCCACATCCTCATCAACTTTCCCGCCGCGATTTCATCGCCGTGGCCGGTGCCGCCGCGCTGGTGCCCGCGCAGACACAGGCGGCTGAAGGGTCGAAGACCAAAAACAGTGTTGTCGTTCGTCTCGACGCAGGGCCGGTGGACCGGTTGAATGAGATGGTTTCCTTTCCGGTGAATCCCAAGCAGTGGTTCGACCATTGGCAAGAGGGCGCATCCACGCTGGCGCTCTCTCTCGTGAATGAGCGCGGTGAAACCATTGCGGATGTCCCGTGCCAGTTTGAACCGGAGTGCGGCCAGCTCTCGTGGCTGACCGGTCGTATGCAGAAAGGGACATCGGCGCGGTATCGGATTCGTTGCGGCGGCGAGACTGCCGCGCCATCCAAACGCTATCGCATCGAGCAAAAACCCGCGCACTTGATGATCAACGTGGATGACGCGCTGTTTGCCCGATACAACTTTTTGGGAGTCTGGAAGCCCTATTTCTGGCCGGTGAATGGATCGGCAGGGTCTGTGGTCCGGGGAGCCGGCGGGGCCGATCATCCGCATCATACCGGGCTTTATCTGGCGTATGGAGGCCATGGCGAAGGCGGGTCCGCCAACATCTGGTCGGACTGGGATGAGCCGCCTTATGGACCCTGCGGCAAGATGCTGCATCAGCGTTTTGTCCGTCTGACGGAGGGGCCTGTTTATGCGGAGATTGTGGAGGAGGTTGTCTACGTCAAAGGCAACGGGGACAAAATCCTGGATGAGAAGAGGACATCGCGGCTCTGGTATGCGGACAACGGCGCGCGGTTTCTGGACATGTCGTTTGAAACCACACCTCCGCTGGATGTGGGGAAGAAACCGTTCATGCTGGTGGCACGGCTGGCGCCGTCCATGAACATTCCCAAGGAAGGCCACGTGGAGAACTCCGAGGGTTTGATCGGGCGCAAGGAGGTTCATCTCCAACACGCCCGGTGGGTGGACTGCTCCGGGAAGGTGGGCGAGGGCGTTAATGGAATCTGCATCTTCGATCATCCGAAGAATCCAGAGTATCCGGGCTTGTGGGGAGAAGTCGCCGTGCAGTCTCAAATGACCCTGGTGCATCATGCGCCCGACAAGCTTCCCTCGGATCGTTTCCATCTGAAATTCCGGGTGTGCATCCATGATGGAGACAACAAGGACGCGCAAATGGACACGCGCTATCAGAGCTACGTGACACCCGTCAAAATCATTTCTTCGTAGCCTTGGCAGCGCCAAACGAGTAAAGAGATGAAAACGTGAACGCCGCTGTTTGCAATCCACTGTTGCGCACGCCGTTGTCGCTCATCATTGACGACTCCTGCCCCGTCATCAACAAAGCCCGTTATTGGATCCAGCAGCGGCACGAGTGGCGGCTGCGGCACGAGCCGGACAAGCCGCCGACGGGCTGGGAAAAGCACTACGACAAGCTCGGCCAGATGCCGAACACGATCCCAGCCGCGTTCGTGGAGAAGTGGGGCGAGTGGTGCGGCGAGCAGGGCATTCGCGGCAAGTTCAGCATGATCCCGTTTCCAGCGGGCGTCGGGCGGATTGACCGCGGCTTCGAGGGATTTCCAAAAAGCGAACTGCGCGACTGGCTGCGCGTGACGAAGGACATCCTCTGGCGGAACTTCGACCTCACGCCGGAGATGCTGACGCACACGCGCGTCGTGGATTTGAAAACGTGGCAGCTCACCGAGGCGTGGGAGCAATACGAGTGGACCGATCCACCCGAGGAGCTGCTGACCGATTACATCGCGGCGGCGATGCAGTTGCTTCGGAACGCCGGCATCACCTGCGAAGGCGTGACCAGTCCCGGCTCGTTTGGCATCAAGAAGGAATCGGCCTACGCCCGCGCCGTGCTCGACGCCGCGCTACGCGTGAACCGCAACCCGCAACCGTTCTTTTTTCTGCGGTCGAGCGCCACCGAGCCACCCACAGTGCCGCTGTGGCACGTGGACAAGGCGAACGGCCGCGCCGTCGCGAGCATCATTCCCTGCACCAACGACTGGTTCGGCGCGACCGGCTTCGACACATCCAACCCCGACCTGTTCATCACCGAGGACCTGCGCGGCGGCCGGCTGCCGGCGGTGTTGGAGAAAGAGTTGCCCTGCATGCTCATTGGCCACTGGCCGTGCTTCTACGTCAACAACGGGCCCGGCTTCAAGGTGCTCAAGGAAGTCAAACGCCGCCTCGACGCTTACGACCCCGACCGCTCCAAAACGCTCTGGATGAAAACCAGCGAGATCGGCCACTATTGGATGGCGCGGACGTTGAGCGACATCCACGTCGAGGCCGGCGCGACGCCGGACACCGAGCGGCTGCGCATCGAAACGAAATTCCCGACGCACAACTTCACGCTCTCGCTCGACGTCGCCGCCAAGCGCGTGAAGGTGGGCGGCGGCGAATCGCGGCCCGCCCGGTCGAGGCGCGATTTTCACGCCGGCACGTTCCTCGTCGAAGGCGGCCGGACGTTTGTCGCTTTCGACCTCCCGACCGGCGCGACGACTGTGACGGTCTGGCGAAACGGTTGAAAAAAACAGGATGAAGCGCATCTCAAAAAAGATTGATCCGTCAATCACCGTCGTCCCCATCGCCACAAAACACATTGCCGGCTTTCGCAAGTGTCTCGACGCGGTGTCGCGCGAGCGGCGTTATCTCGCCTTTTTGGATGCGCGACCGCTGCCCGTGATCCGCAAGTTTGTCCTGGGTTGCATCCGCTCTGGCAATCCGCAGTTCGTCGCCGTGAACGACGGTCGCGTCGTCGGTTGGTGCGACATCTGCCGGATGGATCGGCCCGTGTATCGGCACGCCGGCGTTCTGGGCATGGGCATCCTGAAGGAATTTCGCGGACAGGGCCTTGGGCGGCGCTTGATCCTCGCGGCCCTGAAGCGCGCCCGCGAAGTTGGCATCGAACGCGTCGAACTGACCGTCTATGTCTCGAACAAACGCGCCATCCGGCTCTACCAATCGGTTGGCTTTGTTCGTGAAGGTGTCAAACGCAAGGGCCGCAAACTCGACGGCGTTTACGAGGATGTATTGATGATGGCGAAGCTTCACGTCTGAGCCGCGATCACGGCGCGGCGTGGACCGTGACAACGCCGAAGCGAAGTGGCAGATTGGAGCGGACGACCGGCAGGCAAGCGGGAGTTGGCCGTTGGTGGAATCAGAAAGGACAGTGCCATGAAAACGGTATTGAAGCACACGAGGCGGGATTTTTTGAGAACGTCGTTGCTCGGCGGATTGGCTGTGGTGGCCGGTTCGCGTTTCGCCGCGCTGGCCGGCGCGGCCGAGGTTGCGCCGAAGACCACCAGCCGCGTCGCGTTGATGGCGGGCGATGATCGCGCGAACAACGTGTTTCGCGGGCTGAAGGTTTTCGAGAACGAGATCGCGCGCGCCATCGGCGACCGGCGGGTGATCCTGAAGCCCAACAACGTGGTCGTGGACGTGCCACTCTGCGCGCCGCACGCGAATTGCCTGGAGGGCACCCTGGAGTTCCTCAAGTCCATCGGCAAACTGCAGAACACCGTCATCGCCGAGTCCGCGGCGAACGGCCCGGCCATGGAGGGGTTCAGCAACTACGGCTACACGCAGGTGGCCGGCAAATACGGCGTGAAGATGCTCGACCTCGACGAAGGCGAGATTCAGATCGTGCACGTCTTCGACGAGAAGGATTTCCGGCCGCACCCGGTGCGCATGTCGAAGCTGTTGCTGGACCGGAACAACTTCATCATTTCCGCCGCGAAGCTGAAAACGCACGACCGCATCGTGGCGACTCTGTCACTGAAGAACATCGTCTTCGGCGCGCCGATCAAGGACGCCGGCTTTCGCTGGGGCAAGAGGAGCAGGCCCGGCGCGAAGTGCGACAAGCCCATCGCCCACGGCAACGGTTTCCGCGCGATCAACTACAACCTCTTCGCGCTCGCGTCGCGGCTGCATCCGCATCTGTCGGTCATTGACGGCCACGAGGGCATGGAGGGCAACGGTCCCGTGTTCGGCGCGGCGGTGGACCACAAGGTGTGCGTGGTCAGTCCCGACTGGCTGGCGGCCGATCGCACGGGCGTGGAACTGATGGGGATCGATTTTGCCAAGATCGGCTACTTGAACTTTTGCGCCCAGGCCCGCATGGGCGAGGCCGACCTGGACAAGATCGAGATCGTGGGCGAGCCGGTGGCGAAACACATCAAATCCTACAAACTGGCCAACAACTTTGAGAAGCAGTTGATCTGGATGAACCCGCCGAAAGTGGAAGGCTGAGCCTTCGGTGCATTGGCTGCAACTGCATCGCTCCAACTTAGAAAAACTTCAAATACGGCCGACCCTTCGCCTCGCGCAGCAGCAACAGCGCCAGTTCGCGCGCGTGGTAATCGCCCCACATCGAGGACTCGCCGCGTGGAATCTTCGAGCCGGGCGGCGTGTAATCCCAACCGTTCGGGCGATGGTAGATGGAGTGCAGCAACAGACCCTGGTGATCCGCCTTCGTTGAAAGATACGGCTCGGCGAAGAGCGTGTCGGCGGTCGTGAGACCGGCCTGGAGATAGCGTTTGCCTTTTGCGCCGCCGAGATAGTTGCCGAGGCGCACAAGGCCCTGCGCAGCGATGGCAGCGGCGGAGCTGTCCACCGGCTCGTGTTCATTGAACGGATCGGCGGGCCGCTTGAGATAGTCGCCGAGTTTGGCGAGGCCCGGCGCGCCGGTGTCCCAGTAGGGCACGCCGTCGGCCGGCGTTTTCTCGATGTAGAAATCCGCCGTGGCCCGGGCCACGCGCAGCAACATGCCGGTGACGGCCCTGCGTCCGCCGAACGGTTTCAGTTCCGCATCGTCCAGCGTCTTGAAAAACTCCAGTTGTTCGGCGTAGCCGCAGATGATCCACGCCAGCCCGCGCGTCCACGTCGAGAACGGCGAGTAGCCTTGCTGCGAGTTGGGGCAGCGGTAATGGCCGTCGGTGACGTTGAAGATGCTCTCGTGCGCCACGCGGCCGCGCACATCGTAGGCGTCGCGCCCCTCGCCGTAATAGACGTTGAACGTGGCCGTCGTGTCGGCATGCTCGACCAGCCGCGCCAGCAGCGAAATCCTCCGGTCGCCCTCGCCCATCAGCGCGTGGCCCAGCTCGTGCGACACCGCCAGCGCGCGCAACGAGCGGATGGCATCCGCGAACAGCGAGTGCGGGCCGTTAAAGGTGTGAATGAAACCGCGTTCCCGCGCCGCGCCCGCCGCCGGCTGCGGCAGCAGGGTCCGGCTCGCCGGATGAATCCCGGTCCAGCGCGCGGCCTGCACGGCGCCGGAAACCTTCAGCGCCAGTTCGTAGAAGTTTTTTTCCCACTCGTTGAAATCCGTCCGCCCCTCGCGCATGAGCCGCAGGAGGTTGCCGTAAGTGGAGACGTTGTTGAAGCCGTGGTCGTGGACGCCGATGTGGCTGACGTGCGCGGCCATTCGCTCGACGGTCCCGCGGCGGCCGAGGCCGAGAAACTGTTTTTCGCCGGTGGCATCGTATTGCAACACCGCCGAGCCGAACTGGAAACCCTGCGTCCACTCCGTCCAGCCACGCGAGGTGTAACGGCCGCGCACGGTGAACACCGGCGTGCCATCCGCCGGGTTCCACGACCGCTCGATGGCGAGAATCTTCCGGCCGGAGAGATCGAACAGCCGTTCCAGTTTCGGCTGGAGAGTTTTCGCGGTGAGCGAAGGGTTGATCTTGATCATAAGAAACCTCGGCGGCGAGGCTATGCTGGCGGGGAAGGAGGCGTCAACATTTTGCTTTTGGCTCCGGTTCTGTCCCGTTCGGCGGCCTCATGAACGTGACGCCCGTCGCGCCGCCGTTCACGCCTGTCGGGCCGGCAGGACCACGCTGAAGGTCGAGCCTTTGCCGACCTCGCTGCGGACCTCGATCCGGTAGCCCATGAGATCGCACAGCGCTTTGGCCAGCGTAAGGCCAAGGCCGGCGCCGTCGTATTTGCGCGTCATGCCGGCGTCCGCCTGCTGGAACGCGTCGAAGACCGCCGCTTGCTGGTCGGCGGGGATGCCGATGCCCGTGTCGGTGACATCAATGCGCACAGGCCGGCGGGACTGTTCGTCCACCGCCACCCGTACCGTCACACTGCCCCGCTCGGTGAACTTCAGCGCGTTGCCGATGAGGTTGACCAGCACGTGCTTCAGCCTTCCGGCGTCGGTTTCCAACGGCTCCATGCGTCCGGGCAACTCGGTCAACAACCGAATCGGGCGGTCGTGAAGCTCAAACGCGAAGCCGGCGACGATCTCCGGAATCAATCGCTCCAACGCCACCGGGCTGATTTGCAATTGCAGCTTGTGGGTTTCGACATCGGAAAGGTCCAGCACCTGGCTGATCATGCCCAGCAGGTGTTTGCCGTTCGCCGCGATTCGTTCCACGAAGCCCAGGTCGGCGGGGTCGAGCTTGCCCGACCTGTTCTTCAACAGGACGTTGGCAAACCCGATCACGGAATTCAGCGGCGTGCGCAATTCGTGGCTCATGCTCGCCAGGAAGAGGCTCTTGGCGCGGTTGGCCGCCTCGGCGGCTTCTTTGGCCCGGCGAAGCTCCTCTTCCGCGTGCTTGCGCCTCGTGATGTCCTGCTCGATGCTGATGAAGTGCGTGATCTCGCCGCGCGCGTCGCACACCGGGGTGATGGTGATCTCTTGCGTGTAGAGGCTGCCGTCCTTGCGTTTGTTGACGATCTCGCCGTGCCAGATTCTTCCCGCCAGAATCCGTTTCCAAAGGTGCCGGTAGAACGCCACGTCATGTTTGCCCGACTTCAGGATGCGCGGGGTTTGCCCCATCGCTTCCGCCGCCGAGTAGCCGGTCAACTGGCTGAAGGCCGGATTGCACCAGATGATGACGCCCCGCCGGTCCGTGATCAGGATGGCGACGGCTGTCGCCTCCAACGCGGCGGACTGCAACCGCAGTTGCTGCGCCGCCCGCGTGCGCGCGGACAGATCGCGGCCCGCCACGGAAATCAGCGTACCCGCGCCGAGAAAACAAAAGGCCGCGGCCGTCGTGATGGCCATCGGGATCGCGGACGTTTCGTAGAGCAACGGCGCCCGGTACAGGTAGCCCATGAAGAACACCAGCCCGATAAACCCCACCACCATGCCCAGCACCTCCGCCAAAAGCCGCCAACGGTTGGCAGCGGTCAGAAACAACGCCGAGCTCGCATACAGAAGACTCAGCGCCGTCACAAACGCCGTCTTCCCCACCGGAATCTTCCGTATATATTCCGCCGGCGCCTGAAAAATCCAGCGATCCACTCCCCAGTCCGCTCCCGTGACCACCTCGCCGAGCCGCACCAGGGCAACGACGCCAACCACCGCGCTCAACAGTTTGACAATCGCGCCGGTGTGCCGGCCCTCGTGCTGCGCCAGCGCCAGCGCCGTGCCGAGCAGAAGAAGCGCCACGGCCGTATTCGGGGCCATGGGAACCCAGGTGTCGTTAATGGCGGCCAACTCACGCAACCCCGTCACCCATCCCGCCAGCGCCAGCGCCCCCACGCTGGCCGTGGCCGCTCCGCACAGGTGCGCCGCGTGCTCGGACCAATCGGTCGAATACCAAAAAGGCTTCATCGCCATTTCGACGGGCTTTGCGCCGTCACACCGTCCGCAGGTGAAATCCTCCGTCCACGTTGATGACCTCGCCGGTGGAGAACGGCAGCCAGTCCTGCGCAATCGCCGACACCGCGCGGCCGATCTCATCCGGCTGGCCCCAGCGGTTGATCGGCGTCAGTCCGCCGGCGATCAACGCGTCGTATTTCGCCTTCACCGGCCCGGTCATGTCGGTGGCGATGACGCCGGGCCGGATTTCGAAAACGTGAATACCGTATTCCGCCAGCCGCGCTGCGAAAAGTTTCGTCATCATCGCCAGCCCGGCCTTCGACACACAGTAATCGCCCCGGTTTGACGACGCCGCGTAGGCGGAGATGGACGTGACGGTCACGATCTTCGGTTTGTATCCGTCGCCTCCCGCCTTCTTCTGCTCGATCATCCACCGGGCCGCGAGTTGCGACAAGAAAAACGGCCCCTTCAGATTGATGGCCATGAGCCAGTCGAAATTTTCCTCCGTCGCGTCCAGCAGATCCAGCCGCCCGCGCGACGCCACACCGGCATTGTTTACCAGCAGGTCCAGCCGCCCAAACGTCTGCCGCGTGAACTCCATTAATCGCCGCCGGTCCGCCGCGACGCCGACATCGGCCTGGCAAATCTCGGTGCGGATCTTGCCCGCGCCAAGCTTCAGGCAGTCGTCCCGAGTCCGCTGCGCCGCGTCGGCGTTGCCGGCGTAGTTGATGACCAGATCGTGGCCGATCTTCGCGAGTTCGATGGCAATCCCGCGGCCGATGCCGCGCGACGCGCCGGTGATGAGAGCAACGGGGTTCATAAGAGTTTGGTTTTCACGTGCCGCCTTGCGCCCGCTAATCAACGCCCGAATCGACCGATTCTCAAGCTCGAAAGCCGGGCGGTAAAAACCGCGCCATCTTCCAGCTTGCGCCACCTTGCCCGCTTACTTGGAGAACTGAACGCGGTAGGCAGACGCCTTGCCATCGTGGGCGAGTTGCAACGCGTCACCGTCCTGGTGGAAGGACTGTTCCCCGCAGGGCTTGCCGTCGTTGCCGAGCATTACGACGCGCTCCACTTTCCTGCCGCCCGCGCCTAGCCGGTCGAGCCGCAGCGTCGCCTGGAACGGCGGCGATGACGGCAGCGGCGTCAATTCCATTTCCCCGCCGTGGCGCAGCCGGAACGCGCCGTTGGTGGCCACCGCGCCGAAGTCCACGACCTTGCCCGCGCTGTTCACGCGCTCCTCCCGCGCCGCGACATCCGGGTCGGCCGGCTCCGGTTGGAAAGCGACGATGACGCGTCCGCCTTCGCGCTTGATTTCGATCCTGCCGCAGCGTGCGCGGCCGGAGCCGTCCACCGGCCCGAGCATCATCAGCCGCTTGCCGCCTTTTCCGGGATGATAGAAACCGCACCGAACTGCGAGAGTCGCCGGCAGCTTCAGCGACTCAGGAACGGTGCTTTCGATGGCGGCGGCATAGGTTCCCGGCGTCGCCAGCTTCGAGGCTTTCAGTTTCCAATTTCCCTGGAACACAATGCCCTCCGCGAAGCTGCGTTTTTCATCGCAAAAATGGACAAACTGCCGATAACCCTCCGGCACGGCAAGCTTCACGGCGCACTCCGCGCGCAGCCGGAACCTGCCGTCGCCGAGGTCCTCCACGCCGGACACGCGCGGCTCCACGCGGCCCGGGTTCTCCGTGGCGTCGGGCCGCGCGTCGGCAAACAGCTCGCCCGGTTTTTGCGCGAAACCGACGATGACGCCGTCCCGCCGCGTCACGCCCGCCTCGCGGTCACCGGCGCGCGCGATGAAGCCGTAGCGCGGCAGCGTCGCGCCGCTGGCCTGCCAGTCGCTCGCGCCGCGGTTGGACTGGACCACTGCGCCACCGGCAAACTTCACGCTCTGCCGGTGGATGTCGTCACCCACAAACTCATGCGACAGCAGTTCGCGCCGCGCCAGCACCGCGCAGACATCATGCAGCAGCCAGTAGGTCATCACCGCGTGCCGCGAGAACGGCCCTTCGCACATCGGGTTGCGGCCGCCGATCACGGTATTGCTCAGATAATCGTCGCTGGCGTAGCCGTGGAGAAACTCGTCAGCCTCGCCGGAGTAGCGATGCCCCAGACCGCCCGCGAGCAACACAAACGCGCCGTGGCTGGCCATGTCGTGCCACGGCACACGCTCGGCGTCGGCCGCTTCCATCCGCCAGTTGAAATGCGTCTGGTGGCCCGGCATCCACCCGCTGTGGTCACTCTCGCCCGCGTCGAGGTGGCCGATGAGACCGTCCTGGCCCGCCTCGCTGATCGTCGGCGCGTGGTTGCCGAGCACGGCGCGAATGCGGTCGAACGCCGCGCCCCAACGCTCGGCGCAGATCGTCTTCGGATAAAAACGGCCCGAGCGATCGTAGAAATCCACCGGCGGTATCGCCGAGAAGACGTCCACGAAACAGCTCGTCGGCGCGAACCCTTTTTTCACCAGCCGCAGGTTGCGCTCCAGCCACGGCTGGAACGCCGTCGGCAGCCAGCGGTAGCTCAGCGCGTCGCGGCCCTTGTTGAACCACGCCTTCTGCGGCGTGCCGTCGCTGTTGAAGATGATGTCGTCGTAGGAATAGCCGTCGGCGTCGGGATAGAAATCAATGTAGTTGTCGTGCGGGCAGAACAGGATGCCGTGGCGTTTGCACGCGGCGACCATCGCCATGAAGTCGTCCTGGTTTCCCGCTGGCGGATAAATGTCCGGAAGCCGGTAGTCGTAACCCCAGCGCTGCCAGACGTGCTTGACGAATACCGCGTCGGTCATGCCGTAGCGCGCAGCCTGTTCGATGCCGTCGGCGGCTTCGCGATAGTCGCCGCCCCACTGGTCGAGGCAGATGCGGCCCTGGAGCTTCGCGACGCCGCCGGCCGGCTTGAAACCAGCGGTGGCGCGATACACCCGCGCCGCCGCAAACGCGCCGCGCAGCGACGGCACCAGCGAGAACGTCGCGTCGTGGTGCGCCACCAGCGAGCAACGCCGCGTCTCCGGGTCCACGCGGAACGAGTCGGGAAAGATGTCCACGGCCTGCACCAACGACAACCCGCCGGCAAAATCCGCGCCGACGTGCCGCGTCGAGAGCGTGAAGCCGCCGCCGTGCAGGTCGAACTTGCCGGGATCCTGGATGACGTTGCCGAAGCCGGCATACACGCGCCGCGCCTTTTCCGACGCCGGGCCGAGCATCAATTGAGTGAATCGCGGCTCGCCGCGCTGGTCGCGTTTCGCGCCCGGCATCGAGAACGCCACGCGAAGCGCGCCCTTCTCGGCCCAGAGTTTGGCCCGCGCGCACACCGGCTGGTCGCCATTCAACAAATGATGGTCGAGCACGCCGCTGCCGCCGCCGAACTTTTCCTCCACACGGTCGCAGATCAGCCCAACGCGGCTCGTCGCGATCGGCTGGCCGCCAATCTCGAACGTGAAACCGTCGAAGACCAGTTCGCGTTTGTCGTCCACGAACGCGATGAAGGCGTCCGCCAGCCCGTTCGGCCCGCGCACAACCGCGGCGCCGGTCGTGCCCGCCTCGTTCGCCAGCTTCCATGCCCAGTCCAGCGTGTCGCCGTTCAATACCGCCCTCGCCGCGCGCACCGCCGCCTGGCGTCGGGCCGCTCGCCGGTCGTCCGGTTCCGCCGCGAGTGGCGCGCCGACCCACAGCGTCGGCTCGGCCCAAAACGACGAGTCACACGACGTGTTGTGCGCCGGGCCGGGACCGGTGAAGAGCCGCAGCGTGACCTCGCGGCCCGCGCAGTCGGAAAGGTCCACGTGCGCCGGCTCCCAGCGTTTGGCGGTGGAGAAGCGCGCGAAGAGCTGCTTGTAGCCGCCGCCGTCGCTGACGAACACGCGAAAATCCACACCGTCGCTCGTGCCTTCGCGCTTCGCGTCGCTGTCGCGGATGGCGGTGGCGAAGTCCAGCCAGATCGGCTTCTGCTTCGGCAACGCGATGCGGAAATCCATCAGCGTGTCGCCCCAGCCGCTGCGATACGGCGGATGCACGTTGATCGCGCGCCGCATCTCGCCACGGTCCGCCTCGGTGGGCGACACGGAGCAACCGGTGGCGGCGTCGCTGCCGTGCCAGCCGGCCGGTTTAACCACCGGCGGCTTGCCGTTGACGGCGATGGTCGTCTGCGAATTTTTCAAAGTGAGCAAACTCAGCGGACCTCGTTGCGGCGCGCGCGCCACCGCCGCCGCCGCCACTTTCGTCTCCGTCGCCAGCGCCTCGTGCGCCACCGACAAAATCAGGATGGCGTGCGCGGTCTGCGGCTTGCCTTTCGCCGCGCGAAACTCGACGCGCGCGTGGACCGGATAAAGCGCCGCGTAGGTGCCCGCGCCGGCGACGACCGAGAACGGCAGCGTCTGTTTGGACTTTGGCTCGAGCGTGAATTTCCTCGCCGGCTCGCCCTCGACGCGCCAGTCGTCGGTCACCGACACGCGCAGGACGCCGGAGAGCGGCTCGGCGGCGGCGTTGGTGAGCGTGACGGGAACGGCGATGGATTTTTCCAACGCCTTCACTTCGCCGGGATCGGCGATGCTGACGGTGAGCGGCCCGGCCGTGTCGCGCGGCGGCGTAAACGCCGTCGCCAGCGCGGCGGCGGCCAGAAGAGCGGCGATTCCAAACAATGAGCGGAGCGAGCGAAGTGTTTTCATGACGGTTCCGTGACGCCGAATCTTAGCGGCCCCGTTTTGGCGAAGTCACGCCTGAATGCGCCGTGGCAATGCAGCGTCGCCGCCTTCGGCAAAACCCCACCTTGCCAGACGCCGCAGGCTCGGTATGATGCTTTAACTCTCATGCGTCGCGTCCCGTATCGGCTCGTGTGGTTGGTCTTCGGCTGCGCGGTTTCGGCTTTTGGCCAGTCGCCGCCGGCCAATTTCACCATTCAATTGCCGCCGGCTCTCCGGATCGAGCCGGGCAGCGCCGCCGATGTCAGCGCGTTGATGGAACCGCCCACCGGCGCGGGCCGGCCGGCGGGAATCCACGGATTTCTGAAGACGGCGCAAGACCGATTTGAGTTCGAGGATGGGCAGACCGTCCGTTTCTGGGGACTGAACTGGCCGCCGGGCCGACCGATGCCCGTTGGCGAAAACGCCGCCGAAGTTGCCAGACGCCTTGTCCGCCAGGGTTTTAACCTCGTGCGCCTGCCCCTGCCCGCAGCGGGCGATTCGGCGGCAACCGTCGCGTTCGAACAGTTCACCGGTTATCTGCGCGGCAACGGCATTTATCTCGACTTGTTGCTCGCCGGCGACACTGACCAGATCGCGCGCACCAACGCCTTCACTCATGTCGCGCCGCGCGAAGATGCCGGCGTTGCGCTGGCGGAGTTCGCCGGCCCGCCGTCAGCCGCCGAGGCGCTGCGCCGGCGCGGATGGCGCCAGCCGCTTGGCGCCGGGCCGATGCACAACGCGCAGGAAGTGGCCGCGGCGCAGGCAGCGGATTTTCTTTCACAGACCGCCGAGTGGGGGCGCGGCGTGCCAATGGTGAAGAACTCGCGGACGGTCTTCGGGACGATGAGCTTCGGCGCGGCGGCAGACCGGCCGTGGCTGGTCGGGGCGTGGAACGCCGTCGCCGCGAATCCGTTCCGCGCCGAGCTGCCGCTTTGGACGGCCGCTACCGCCGGCTTCCAACGCTGGACGGGCGTCTGCGCCGCCTGCGACGCGCACGCCGTGAGCTCGGACGCCGCGCCGCTCGACATCGTGACGTGGGTGTGGGCGCCGGCGAGCGCGTTGATGTTTCAACGCGGCGACGCCACGCCGGCAAAGAGCAAAATGCTGTTCCGCCTCGCGTCCAATGCCGCATGGCGCGCCGACGATGAGCCGTTCGCCGTCGCTGCCGGACTCAGCCTGGCGCGGTTCACCTGCGAGGTCGCGCCCACCAACACGCTCGGATGGATGGTCCTCGGCGGCACCGAACTCGCCGGCGTCGCCGCGCTCAACCCGCGCACCTCCGACACCGGCGAGATCGTCCACGACTGGCAGGCCGGCCAGGTGAAAATAGACACGCCGCGCACACAGGCCGTCATCGGGTTTTTCGGAAACGAGTTCGTCGAGACGCGCGACCTGCGGCTCACGCTCACCAACGGCGTCTTCGCCGCCGTCGCCCTCACCAGCCTCGACGGCGAGCCGCTGCCGAAAAGCCAGCGCCTCCTGCTTACCGCCACCGGCCGCGCCGACCCGTCGGACGCGCCCCGGCTGGAGCCGGTCGCCGGCGAGGTCACGCTGCGGTGGTTCGCGCCGAGCCAACACGACCGGAAAGTCTTCGCGCTTGATCTGACCGGTCGACGGCTGAAGGAGGTTCCGCTGGCCGGGCGCGGCTTCCGGCTCCAGCCGGAATTGAATGCCGCGTGGTATGAAATCATCGCCGAGGCCGCTCTGCCAAAGCCGGCGGCGGAAAAAGATGTGAAGAGTGAAAAGTGACGAGGGAAACTTTCGCTGCATCGTCCCCACTCTTCATTCTTCGTTCTTCACTTTCCCGACTTTCCCCGGCTGTCAAAACTCTTTAGAAATGTCCCCTTGTTAACTCACGAGAGAATGTCCCCTTCGTTGCTTGTTGTCTGCGACCCTCTTCAGCCCGGCTGGGGGTGCGGGACGGAGGGAGGCCGAGCGAA